>VOFG01000671.1_pt1 | contig 282000 bp, 228 predicted proteins | sample 5384171 | NCBI WGS metagenome assembly VOFG01 (sample SAMN12384726, study PRJNA508395) | human gut metagenome | isolation source: healthy gut F | host: Homo sapiens | reverse complement strand
AATGTCATTTCGTTCATCAAGGAGCATCCAGAAATGTTTTCAGAGAACAAGGTGGGAATGTCTCCTGACCGACTCGTCAACCTCGTCTGCAACCGACTGCTCAACCAACCCATAGAGGACAGACCATCGAAGATTACAGAACCAAGAAAGGACGGAAAGCCATTCAACCTGAATGACTACGACATCCACAAGTTCAATCCGCAGGACAGGGAAACGCAGAAAAGGTTTTATCCCTATTTTAAGTTCCGAGGCATCGACCTCTATACGCAGTATGCTTTTCATCGGCATTTCTGTCTGGCTACTAAGCATCGGACGGATGGACTTACCTTTGCCAACCTTGCCTTTCCGCTTGTACTGCCCAAGACACCCGACAAGACTGTGGGCTTTGAGGAACGAGGACGACCGAAGATGGACGGTAGCGGCGGTTACAAGGGCAAGGCAGAAGGAAGCAACAGCAGTGAAGGACTGTGGATTGCCAACCTCACGGGCGAGCCGTTGGATAAAGCAAGCGAAATTGTATGGTTTGAGAGTGCCTACGATGCCATGGCAGAGTATCAGATAAATCCTGTAAAGATGGTGTATGTATCTACGGGCGGCACACCCACCGAGGGACAGATGCGAGGACTTCTGTCCGTTACTCCCAACGCACGGCACTATTTGGGTTTTGACAAGGACGATGCAGGGCGGCAGTTTGTTGCAAACTTCAGGAAGGTGGCAGCAGAGATGGGCTTCCGTCACGAGCATGTGCAAGCCTATCATCCATTGGGTTGCTACAAGGACTGGAACGATGCGCTGCTCAACAAGAAATCAGCAGAACTGATTGCCAAGGGCGAACCAGATACCTTCGACTATGCCGAGTTTATCGCAGCCGGCAAGGCAGAGAAACAAAGGGAAAAAGAAGAAAAGAACACATATCATAGAAGCGTATGAGACAATTGCTGTTGTGCGTGGCAATGCTCCTAATCGGAGGATTGCCCGGTTGTGCATATAGTACCCTGTTGCTTGTCTTCAGCCTCCTGTTCTCCCTCTGTTTACTCTACCGATTCATGTAGCTGAGGAGTATCCGCTACCATATCGGGAGCGAGCAACTCATCTGTGAGCACGGAGTGTTTCAGCGGAGCGTGAACTACATGGAGTTGTACCGAGTGGTGGACTTTGCCGAGCATCAGACATTGATACAACAGTTATGCGGACTGAAAAGCGTGACCGTGTTGTCGATGGATAGAACGACACCGAAACTGGAAATGACCGGCATCAGCAACAGCTATGACGTGGTGAGTGTGATACGAACAAGAGTAGAAACGAACAAACGAAGAAAGGGCGTATATGAGATTACGAATAGATAAGATTTGGTTCATTGTCGTGGCATTGGTACTGAGCGTGCCGTCAGCCCATGCACAGATTGTGACTGCCAACCCTTTGGAATGGATGGCATTAGCAGAGGGCAACGAAGCCATCAACGGTGAGATAGAGAAGGAAATCAAAGGTCAGACCAAGACTGCCCTGTTGCAGAATACCATCGCCGCAGAGTTCACCAAGATACACGAATGGGAGAAGAAGTACAACAGTTATCTGAAAACCGCCAGTGGTTATGCCTCTTCCCTCAAAGCCTGTACCTATCTGTACGACGATGGAGTGAAGATATTCATCACCTTGTGTAAGATGCGCAAGGCCATCAACAATAATCCGCAAGGCATCGTTGCCACCCTCTCGATGAACAACCTGTATATGGAGACCGCCACGGAATTGGTGTCCGTCTTCACACTGCTGAAAGATGCAGTCGCCAAAGGAGGCAAAGAGAACATGCTGACTGGTGCGGAAAGGAGCAAGACGCTGTGGGCACTGAACGACAAGCTGAGTGCCTTCAGCAAGAAGCTGCATCGTCTTTATCTGTCTATACGATATTACACCATGACCGATGTGTGGAACGGCGTGACGGCAGGGATGATAGACCGAAGCAATGGAGAGATAGCCACCCAAGCCCTTAGCAGATGGCGCAGAGCAGGACGTATGACCATCAGTGATTAACGATAAAGGAATCAGTCATGAAGTATTTCATATCAATTGCCATTTTTATGTTTATATCATCCTTTGCAGGAGTGCGGGCGCAGAACGACCCGACTCTTGCGGGGATGATTCTGATGTACACCAACAAGGCGGAGAAAGAACTGAAGAATCAGGAGAAAGTGATGCTGCTACAATCCACCGGCCATATCTGGACCAAGGAGGAAGTGGAAGCCACTACCGACCTGCAGCGGGAGTTCAACAACTATCTGGACTCCTTCCGTTCCATCGTCAGCTATGCCGCACAGATATATGGTTTCTATCACGAGATAGGTCAGTTGGTGGACAACATGGGAGGATTGGTGGCTCAATTGGATGCCCATCCTGCCAACGGACTTGCCGTAGCCCTGTCAGCCAAGCGCAACAAGATATACCGCGAGCTGATTATGAACAGCATCGAGATAGTTAATGACATACGCACGGTATGCCTGTCGGGCAACAAGATGACCGAGAAGGAGCGTGTGGAGATAGTCTTCGGCATCCGACCCAAACTGAAGAAGATGAACAAGCAGTTGAAGCGACTGACGAGGGCGGTGAAATACACCACCATGGGCGATGTTTGGATGGAGATAGACGAAGGGGCAAGACCCACCAAAGCGAACAAAGCCGAGATAGCAGCGGCTGCCAAGAGGCGGTGGAAGCAGGTGGGCAAGAACGTAAACTGATGGAGCAGCGAGAGCAGAGCCGAACTTGTTCGAGCTATGCCGAGTCGTGACAGAAGAAGACGAAGTCAAACCGTGATTAAAAAACGATAAGATATGGGATTTTGGAGTTCATTATTGAAATATGGTGGCAAGGCTGCACGAGGTACCGGCCATGTCATCGGAGTAACTGGAAAGACCTTAGGCAGCGCAGCACTCCACCCGCAACGCACCCTTATGGGGAGCCGGCAAGGATATGCAGACGGCCGCAGTGGGTAGTGCCGCAGGCTATGTGACATGGGAGAAGCTGACCACAGACAAGAGCGTGGCACGCATCGTAGGTGATGCTGTCATCGGCGAGAATGCCACGGAAGCGGTGGCACAAACCGCCAACGATGTGCAACGTCTGACGGGCAAGGCTGGTGAAGCCGTTGATGCGGTGAACACTGTAGCCGGAAAGATGGACACCCAGTTCAGCGGCATCAGTGATTTCTTTAGGAATATGTTCGGAGGCGTAGGATGCGACATGATAGGCAATCTCTTTGGCAATATCGGCAAGGGCAACGTGTCGGGTATGAGCATCGTCGGACTGGTGGCTGCCGCCTTCATGGTATTCGGACGCTTTGGTTGGATGAGCAAGATTGCGGGTGCCCTGCTTGGAGCGATGATCATCGGGAACAATTCTAAGGTGGCGCAAACTCTGCCTAACAGAGGCGGTACGTCTTCACATGGGCAGAACATGAAAGAAGCAGAGACCCAAAGCAGAGGGATGAAACGATAACCAATATACAGTGATATGAGATATACAGAAGAAATGATACTGCGCTCATCGAGCGGCTACTGTATGCCGTTTGAGGAGCCTATAAAGCAGGACGTGCAGATGTCCTTGGGTTACGGAGAGCAGAAAAATCCCGTGACGGGAGAAACATTCTTCCATCACGGCATAGACTTCAGTGAACCATTACCTGCTGTCGGCGGTGGCAACGGGAACCGTCTCTGCCATTGGGTCGGACGCGGAGCATGGCATCTACCAGACCATCCGCTACGGCAAATACGAAGTGACTTACAGGCATCTCTCCAATGTCTTCGCCAACTTCTCCCAAAGCGTCAAGGCCGGTCAGACCATCGCCATCAGTGGCGACCTGCTGCACATGGAGGTGAGGTTTGACGGAGAGGAAATCAATCCGTTGGAGTTCCTCACCATGCTCTACGGCAACATCAAGGCATTGGAGCACAATTCCCAAATGGGCATCAATGAACTGGACATGAACATCCCTTCACCCTACGACACCGACCGTCAGGAGATAGAGGCAATGATGCTCCGCTTCCTTCCCTCCTACTTCGAGGACCTTCAACAAGGAGCATACTCTCTGCCCGAACATACGGAGCAGTCGTTGAGAAACATCTTCTCGTTGGGAGCGAGCAAGCATTATTTCTACGAGACCATGCCGAGCATGGCTAATCCCTTGGGCATCGGCAACCGCTGTATGCCTTTGGCGACTAAGGTGCAGAACCTGCTCATTGCCGACTTTCTCAACTATCTTGCCATGCGACATCAGGTATATCTCTCCACGATGGACGAGGTGTTAAAAAAAAACTCCAAGAGCAAGCCCTGACGCATGACGGCATCATTGATTCTCTTGCCGACTTGGACGTGGATATCCAGAGCTTCGACATACCGAGGATGGTGAGCGTCTATCCCGACCGGGCTGGCGTGAGATGGTGGACAAAGGCATGGTTCAATGGTAAGGAAGAGGGGGAACCCTCCGTGGAGATTGAGGAACGTATGGCCGTGCAGTTCATCCACTGCCAAGTGGACAAGGACGCATGGTTGGAGGAACACTATCCTAAGCAGATGGAGATATATCACAATGCCATCGAGCAGACAAAGGAACAGATATTACAGCAGTATAATATATAAACAAGGTATATGGCAGTAAAGAACAGTCAGCGATTCGCAGAGATAGAGCGTCTGATGGGCGACTACTTCGGGTGTCACCTTGCCCCCGTGATGGGCAGGGTGCAACGGGACTTGTCCAACAGACAGGCAGACGAGATGCGAGCCTACTCCAACAGTACGGCTGGCATCCTACGCTCATTGGCCACTGCCAATATGCCTGGTGATGACCCATACGCCACGCTGAAGATTACAGGCAAGTGGAACAGCAAGACCACCGAAGACTATCTGGCGATGTGCAAGGAGGCTATTGTCGGCAACAAGGATATGCAGCGTGACCTTGCCGTGATGGCTGAGGAATGGCGCAAGGCGGTGGTGACGGAGATAGGACGAGAGCGGTACGATGCACTCTCTAAACAACTCGGTTGTGATTTGGCATACGCCTATATCGATCACCGCATGGAGCAGCTGATGATAGAAAAAATGGTGAAAGACCGTATGCCAACATCTTCTGCCGACTATATCATCCGCAAGGCGGCACAAAGCAGTCTGTTCGGTCTGCCCTACGAACTGAACAAGTCACCCCTTGCCGCAGAGATAGAAGCCAAAGGAGAGGCAGCCTATAAGCCCTCTCGAACAGAGAAGGCAGCGGGATGGGCAGCCGGAGCGGGTGCCGATGTCGTGGCCATGGGAGGGATTGGCTCATGGGCAACCTTCGCCAAGTTTGTCGGTATCGATATGGTGATGAATGTCGGCATGGAGCACCTAAGCAAGAAAGGTAGCAGCCAAGAGGTCTGTGTCGAGGAGTGTATCAGCAAGGGAGTTTTCGGTACGGGCACCAACGTCTTCGCCTCATTCCGCAAACAGGCAAAAGTCATCAAGAACCACGAGAACAGCTATATCAAGGCTACCAACAGCCATTTCAAGAACAAGATTCCCACGAGCAATATCACTTTTATGGATTGGACGAAACAAACCGAGCAGACCTCTTTTCCTTGGAACAAAGGTACGTTCCTTGACCCTCAGAGAAACGAAGCAACCAAACGTACAGGCAAGTACAAGGATGTGCCCTTGATAGTTGCGCCTGGACAGGAAGACGAGTATCTGGAGGTTAAGGCGAGACTGGATGCAGAGGCTGAGAAGGAGAAGAAGGCAGAACCGAAAGAAACTCCTGATTCATCGACTGAAGAGGCAACACCATCTGTAGTCCAGCAGGAGGAAACAGCCTTACAAACAAACGAAAATGGATGGGACGGGCTGTTGCAGAGTTTTGGACTGAACGGCTTTTCAGACATCGGCAAGAACCTTGGTTATGTGTTGGCGATGCGGCCCGATGTACTGGTGGGACTGTTCACTGGGAAGACAAAATCGCTGAATATGGACAATAGCCTCCTTCCTTTGGCCTCTATCGTGGCTGGAATGTTCGTGAAGAATCCTATACTGAAGATGCTGTTGATGGGTATGGGAGGTGCCAATCTGCTCAACAAAGCGGGACATGAGGTGCTGGGCAGGAAACAGCAGGAAGGCATTGCACCTACAGTTAGTCCTGCTGCATCTCGCATTCAGTACCGCCAATATCCTGATGAACCACTCAATCCTCGTATCAGCAACCCGATGCTGCAAGGGCGGTGTCTCGTTGCCAACATTGACCATGTGCCTTGTACCATTCAACTGCCTGACAGTGTGATTGGGGCGCATCAGTCGGGGGCATTGCCGCTGAATACATTGGCTAACGCCATACTTGCCAAGAACGACCAGATGCGACAGATGGCAGCAATGCAGTACGAAGAGCAGGCACGGGAGAGCGTGGTGCGACCGAGGGGAATACAGTGAAGCCCGACAACAAAATTGTCGGGAACGGTGGCTTGGTAAGCCAATTATAGAATGTGATTGAGATAAACAAAAAGATAAAAGCATGAAAGAGAAATCAGAATTTGAGAAGCGGACGGCGGAGAAGCAGGTGTCGCTGCTCACTGAGGCACTGACGAGTGCGGTGGATGCCAAGGGACATTGGTTGAATGCAAGCGGCAAACTCTATCCGAAGCTCTATCCCAAGGGCTTTTCGGTCAGTCCGTTCAATGCCCTTGTCCTTGCCCTTGACTCCGATGCCAAGGGTTGCAAGAGCAATCTGTTTACGCAGTTCTCCGAAGCGAAGGCACGGGGTGAGAGCGTGAGGGAGCATGAGAAAGGTGTGCCGTTCCTGTATTACAATTGGAATAAGTACGTCAACCGCAACAATCCCGACGATGTCATCACCAAGGAGGCATACGCAGAACTGTCGGAACAGGACAAACAGCAGTACAAGGGAGTGAAAAACCGTGAGATCCGTGTGCTGTTCAATATCGACCAGACGCTACTGCCTATGGCTAACGAAACAGCCTACACTACGGCATTGAAGAAGGATGGCACGGTGGAGGATAGAGGTTATGGCGACAAGGAGGACAAGCAGCTGCATGGGTGCGTCAACGGATTCCTTCAGAAGATGAAGGACAACCTCGTGAATGTACGTCAGGACGGCACGGGTGTGGCGCACTACGACACCGAGAAGGATGTCATCTACCTGCCACGGCAGCGTGACTTCGAGCACTACAATGACTATGTACAGGAGATGATGCGTCAGTTGGTGTCTGCCACCGGTCATCAGCAGCGGTTGGCACGTGAGGGCATGGTCATGAAGAACGGCAAAGCCCCGTCGGAGGATGCCGTGAAGAAGGAACGACTCATCACTGAGATAGCTTCGGGCGTGAAGATGCTCGAACTGGGACTGCCTGCCCGTCTGTCAAAGGACAGCCTTAGCATGGTGGACTATTGGACGAGGGAACTGAAGGAAGACCCTTGTCTGATTGATGCCATCGAGAGTGAGGTGAACGGTGCGCTGAAGGTGTTGAAGAAAGCCGAACTGGGTGAAAAGGTGGAGTATGCCACCGACCAGCATCAGCGAGAGACGGCGCAGATACAGGTGCAGTTGCCCAACCACTACTTCGTAGCAGACGAAATCAAGCAGCATCCCAACGAGGAGCAGCGTACTGTGGTCATCGTGCGTGATGATGCCAGCAAGACCGCCGATGTGGTGCTGCCACAGGGTGCATCGTTGGAGGTGAACAACGAGATCAAGGGCATGAACAAGCAACGCTTCACCAATGCCTTGCAGAAAGAGGGTTATGACAACGTGCGTTTCTACAATCCCGACGGAGCCTTGGGCTTCCGTCCCGACGACAGTTATTTCGCCGACAAGAAAATCACGGTATCAAGACTGCGCAACTGGTCTATCGAAGACCTATCCTCGTTGGATGCTTCTGAGGCCGTAACCCACAGCCGTGACATCGGTTTCGACAATGTGCAGTTGGTAAAGGATGACAAGGAGCGGTGGGCATTGTACATCAAGCCCGAAGGTAAGGAGGGCTTTGCCGTCTATCCCGACAAAGGAGACCTCAATCATTTCTTCACCACCTTGAAGCAGTCGATGGACAACATCGAGCGTGTGCGTGAGGAACTGGCACAGAAGTATTATGCTATGGCAGAGGCGAAACCCGACCTGAAGGTGGACATCTTCGGAGGTAATGAGCAGGAGGTTGATTTGAACCGCATCCAGCGTGTGGCAGTATTCCGTGCCAAATCGGGCGAATGCCTGTGTGCAGCCACTATTGACGGCAAGAAGTTGCAGCCGAGAAGTGTCAGTCCGTCACAATGGCAACGATTGTGGGTGGCTCCTGACAGGGATTCCTACAAGCAGAACCTTGCCGCCTCGCTGTTTGCTGATGTATTGCAGAAAGACAACAATGTCGAGCAAAGTACACAAGAGAAGCAGGAAGAAGCGACGGAGGTGAAGCAAGCGGAGACGGCAATTGTCGATAAGCATGATGAACAGAAGGAAGTGGTACTTAAGGAAGATAAAAGCTCTGAACAAAGGGAAGAGAAGAAACAAGAGGAAAAGAAAGAAGAAAAGAAGGATGAAAAGGCTGTCAAGGCTGCTGTCTCTCCCCTTGTCCAACAATATCTTGACTTGAAGAAGAAGCATCCTGATGCCATTCTTTTGTTTCGCTGCGGTGACTTCTATGAGACCTACAAGGATGATGCGGTGAAGGCATCCAAAATATTGGGTATTACGCTGACAAAGAGCAATGGGCGCAAGGATGATGAAGGCAAGCCGTTGGCAATGGCAGGATTCCCATATCATGCCCTCGACACCTATCTGCCGAAGCTCATTCGTGCTGGTGAACGGGTGGCCATCTGTGACCAGTTGGAAATGCCGAAGCAGACAACATCATCGAAGCGTGGAATTACGGAGATGGTGTCACCTGGAAAAGAGACAGGAAAGCAGATGGCACAGGAAAGTCAAGAAACAGAACAACACACCAGTCTAAGGAGATAGGCTTATGGGAAAGAACGCAGCGTATGCCGCACAATATGCGGAGGAAGCCAAAGAACAGATGCGGATGTATGGGATTCCTGCCTCCGTCATCTTGGCGCAAGCCATACTGGAGAGCAGCAACGGACAGAGCCAACTGTCGCGCGAATGCAACAACCACTTTGGCATCAAGGCTACGGCATCGTGGTTGAAGAATGGCGGAGAGTATGGAGTCTATACGGATGATAGGCCCAACGAGAAATTCTGTAAGTACAAAAGCGTGGGTGACAGTTATGAGCATCACTCGCAGTTCCTGAAGCAGAACAAGCGTTATGCGCAGTGCTTCACGCTGTCGCCTGACGACTACAAGGGATGGACGAAGGGCATTGAGCGTGCCGGCTATGCCACGGGCGGCGGTTATGCTGCAAGTCTGCAGCGCATCATTGAAGCCAACGGACTGGACAAGTATGACAGTGAGGTGATGGCTGAGATGCGGGCAGAAGGTCGGTCGTTCGGGGTGGAGAATAATCCTCGTAGAGAAATGCCTGCTGCCCATGTACCGCAGTCTGCCGGGTATTCCTTTCCTGTGGAGCGAGAGGAGTTTCTCTTCATCACCTCGCCTTTCGGCAATCGCCAGGATCCGATGGATGCCACCAAGCAGCAGATGCACAAGGGCATTGACATCAAGACGAACCATGAGGCGGTGTTGGCCACGGAGAACGGCGGCAAGGTGGTGGCGGTGAACCATAATGCGAACACGGCAGGAGGGAAATCCGTCACCGTGGAATACAGCCGTGAGGATGGCAGCAAGGTGCAATGCTCCTACCTGCATCTGTCTGACATAGCAGTAAAGGTAGGTGACGTGGTTAATGCCAGTCAGAAGTTGGGGGTGTCGGGAAATACCGGCACCAGAACCACTGGCGAGCATCTGCATTTCGGAGTGAAGAGTGTATCGGCTGACGGCTCAAAAAGGGATATGGATCCAGCCGCTTATCTGGCAGAAATCGGACAGAAAGGCAACATCAAGCTACAGGCCCTGCATAACGGCAATGACCTGTTGGCAAAATACAAGAGCAATGCGCCACAGGAGCAGAAGGTTTCGTCGGAGGACTGGATGAAGAAAATCCTTTCCTCGGAGGACAGCGGCGTGGGCATTTCGGGAACGAATGACCCTATACTTGATATGGCGATGACCACCTTCATGTCGCTGATGATGCTGGCTGCACAGATTGACAGCAAGGATGAGGAACGACAAAAAGGGACTCATCTCTGCCATGGCAGCCAACCGACTCGTAGATTTGACCTCGCTTGTTCCAGGCATGAGGCAATGCACCATTACTGTGGGTGAGAACGGCAAGACTGTGCTTCATGCAGAGAGCGGTACGGTGAAGATTGACCGTGAACTGACCTCCTCGGAGATGAACCGCCTGTCGCTCATTTTGGGCAATGCCAATCTGTCGGAAGAAAGCAAACGGACGAAGATTGCGGGAATGGTGACAGGCATCGTGGCGACACAGCAGGCTTCGCAGAACTTCGAGCAAGGGATGGAGGCTGAGAGTCAACAACAAAATCTGCAAAGGAAATGAAAAGGATAGCAAGTCATCTGTGTACATTGCTGGTGGGTATGGTAGCTGTGGCAGGACACTTCATGCTTACCCAATGGCTTTTCGGTCAGACCGTGGCCATCATCTATCTCGGCTTCCAACTTATCATAGCAGCGTGGATAGTCTATGAACTGATACGTGCGCTAGTATATGATGATTGAAAAGAGATTATTGTCATTGCTAAGACATTTCACTTGGACGATGGATATGTATAATTCAAATAGTATCGAGCAATGATCAAATGTAATGTAACAGTGTGCGGAACGGTCAGCAAGGCTGCGACCTGCCGCACGAACAAGGAGGGCAAGGCATTCGTGAGCTTTGCCATGAACGTAGTCATTCCAGCGAAGAGCGGGATTAACAAGACCATCGAGGTGTCGGTCATCAAAGATGGGACACTGACGGAGGTGGGCAGCTGCAACATCGGCGAACGCATTGAGGTAGCCGGTGTATTGGTACCAAGAAAATGGGGCGATGTCCTTTATTTCAACCTGTCGGCAAGCAGCATCAGCCACCAGCCTGACGAGGCAGAGGACTGCATCAAGGGCGTGATGGAGTTCCGCGGCAAGGTGGGCAAGAGCATTGAGGACAAGACGGACAAGAATGGTGTGCCGTACTGCCAGTTCTCCGCTTTCAGCGCAGAGAAAGTACAGGACGGATTTGAATACATCTGGGTAAGTTTCTTCCTATTCGATGGCAAATGCGAGGCATGGCTGCAACCAGGCGTGAAAGCGAACATCAAAGGGGCATTGTCTGTCAGTGTCTTCAATGACAAACTGGACTTCTCCTGCCGAGTGTCTGAAATGAGCGAATATGTTCCGCAGCCCTATAATGGTTAATTGACTATGGGAAAGCCTTATGCTAAGGAAGGTCAGAGTGCCGAGGACAAGGCACTCGACCTGTTGTTTGCCGATATGATGATTGAGCGTATTCAGTCGCTGTCGGGCAAAGACGGATGGAAAAAGCCCTGGTTTACTGAAGGTGCGTTGCAATGGCCGAAAAACCTGAACGGACGAGAATATAATGGCATGAACGCTATGATGTTGCTCCTGCATTGCGAGAAGGAGGGTTACAAGATTCCTCGCTTCTGTACCTTCGACCGCATACAGCAGTTTAACAAAACTGGCAAGAAAGACGAGGAGCAGAAGCCTCGTGTGTCGGTATTGAAGGGTGAGCATTCTTTCCCCGTGATGCTCACCACGTTTACGGTGGTCAATAAGGAAACAAAGGAACACATCAAGTGGGAGGACTACAAACTGCTCTCTCAGGAAGAGCGCGAAAAGTACAATGTATATCCAAAGCTTCAGACTTACCATGTCTTCAATGTGGCGCAGACCAACCTGAAGGAGGTCAGACCAGAGTTTTGGGAGAAACTGGAACAGGAATACTCGATGCCCAAGGTAGAGAAGGACGAGCAGTTTGCCTTTGAACCCGTGGATAGGATGATAGCGGACAACCGTTGGATATGTCCCATCAAACCGATGTTCGGTGATTCCGCCTATTTCTCCATCAGCAAGAATGAGATTGTGATTCCTGAGAAAAGGCAGTTCAAGGATGGGGAGTCTTTCTACTCGAACCTTTTCCACGAGATGGGACACTCCACGGGTGCGGAGGGACAGTTAGACCGCATCAAGCCCGCTACCTTCGGCTCGGCAGAGTATGCACGCGAGGAACTGGTGGCAGAACTGACGGCTGCGCTGACCGCTCAGCGGTATGGCATGACAAAGCATCTGAAAGGAGATTCGGCTGCCTATTTGAAGTCTTGGCTGGATTCGCTGAAGGAGTCGCCGCAGTTCATCAAGACCACGCTACTCGATGTGAAAAAAGCTACCTCAATGCTCACGCAGCATATCGACAAGATTGCTATGGAGATAGACCAGGAGAAAAAGGCTGAGCAGGAAAACGGGCAAGGGAAAAGTTATCTATCCATAGATGACGGCGACCATGCAGTCTTGGCATATAATGGTTCTGCTGTATATATCCAGCATCATGAGAAGGAGGACTCTGTAAAGATTGCTGTGCCGACGAGTAACGGTCTGGAAGTGAAACTCTCTGTTCCTTACGACCACGGCAAAGACCTTGACACCAATTATCAGGAGGCTTTTGCCCAGTACAAAAGCCTGACAGAGCCTTCACAATCGAAAGAAAACGTCTATTATGCCTCCATCGCCTATCTCCAATCAACGGATGACACATCGGAACTGGATAAGCTAAAGGAGAAAGGTGACTATCAAGGACTGCTGACGCTTGCCAAGGAATACTATGACGGGAACGGCATGGACGAGGAGCAGACCTACAGGAAGCCGTGCCAGAACAGAGGCGATGACCTGCTAATAGAGGACAAGGACTTTGCAGTGGTCTATAACGGGAGTGTCGGCGCTACGTATGAGGTGTTCCTGAAGCATACGGAGCAAGAAGTGCGTGACCATATCACTCGCTATGGCATAGGACGTGCCAGTGAGGACGTGAAGGCTGTGGCGAGGGAGATGACCGCCGAAGAGTTTTCGGAATTGGCGCAGCGAAAAATGCCGATATTCCAAATGCCGAATGGTGGTTTGCTGAACCTGCAATATAACAAGGATAAGGATAGCCTGGATGTGGGGACTGTGACCAATGCAGGACTCTCTGTGAAGCATACCTTCCCTTTCAGCCACAACCATTCTATGGACGCAAACATCAGCTCTGCGTATGAGCAACTGCTTGACATGGAGGAGTACCAGAAGGAAGAGGTACAAGAGGAGCACGTTGCCAAGTCCGCTTTCCGAAGATGAGAGTAGTATCGTAGTATATACTAATCGTAGGCTTTACTACTCATAGTAGGTACTAACAATAGTCAGCCGCAAGGAGTATTGTCCCTGCGGCTGATTTAATTTGGGGTCATTCCATATTATGAAGGAATGCTTGAATCCTCGTCTGGAATGCTCTTCAGTTTCACCGGCTTGAAGCCGTCCAACTGCTCCACTTGAAATATCTCGTCCACTCCATATTTGGAGCCATCCACCTTTACGCTCTCCATTTCATTGACGGAGGTATAGCCATACTCCGTTTCATGCAGACCGCATACGATGGTGAACAACGTGGTGTCGTTACCTTCCGGCTGTCCTTCAAGTACGAACCAACGGACGTGTCCGATGAAGAATATTGCCACACAAACGGCATCCTTGCCTTTGCCGTCCTGTGAATACAGAGGATAGGATTTCAGTATCTCCTCCAATACGGGTGTAATCAATCTGCTTGCCATAGTCAATCGTTGTTAAGTGTTCTGTAATACATTCTGTTCTCTACAAGGTGTTCGATGGCCTCTGCTGCCAATCGGCACACCCACTCGTCACGCTGGTCATAACGACCTTTTTGATAGTCGTTGGCAAGGCGTTCCAAGAAGGCAAACACCACCTTGCCCTTTTCGTTGATAAGATAGCGATGGTCATCTGCAAGGGCATTGCCTACCTTGGCGGCTGACCCCATCTGACCGTTTACGAACCGTGAGAAGCACTCGACAAATGCCTGCTCGTTTTCTGATAATCTGTGTAATTCCATACGCAAAGAAATTATTTGTTCAACTTGTTTTTCTTCCCTCCTTTTGAAGCCTTTCGGCTCCTCTTGTCGGGAACTGATTTTTCGTGCATCAAAAGACTGCGGAATGAGGGCGATAAGGCAAGAAAACAGACGGAGGAGTTAATGAAATACCCAAATCTTTGATTTGCGGAAAGCTGTCGTTCAGTCCTCTGCCTGTTAGCATGGCGGTACTTGACCATTCGCCCGGGCAGTAACTTTGCAAAGAAAAATGGGCATCGGCAAGTGGAATAGACACTACAAAACAGGAAAATCATTGATTTTTAGTGCATTTTTCTTTATTTCTTTCTTTGATTTAGGATAAAATATATAACTTTGCCTCCGAAAAAGTGTCACAAGTGACAGTTTTTCGTAAAATATGATAGTAAACAGATATAGATACATAGAACAGTTGAGCCGTTCAAAGAACAACGGGCTCATAAAGATAATCACAGGATTGCGACGTTCAGGCAAGTCGTTCCTTCTGAAGAAACTCTTTCATCAGCATCTATTGGATGAGGGCGTGAGAGAAGACCATATTCTCGTCATCGACATGGAGAGTAGGAAGAACAGAGAGTTCAAGAACCCGGACTACCTGTTGGACTGGGTGGAAAAGATGATGATTGACTATGAGACTTATTATATCATCATCGACGAGGTGCAGGAGGTGGAAGACTTTGTAGAGGTGCTCTCTTCCTTGTCAGTTACCGAAGGGGCGGATGTGTATGTCACAGGCTCCAACTCGCGTTTCCTGTCCTCTGACCTGATGACGGAATTCCGAGGCAGAGGTGACGAGATACATGTGTGGCCACTATCCTTCAAGGAGTTCATGACGGTGTATGATGGTTCGAAAGAAGACGGTTGGGCTGAATACAGACTGTACGGAGGTTTGCCGCAACTACTTACACAGGTTGGGGATGAGAAGAAGGCTGATTTCCTGCGTCGCCTTTATCGCACGGTATATCTACGTGACATCTACGAGCGGAACAACATAGAACTGAGACCTGAATTTGAAGAATTGTCGAAGACCGTAGCATCCAGTATAGGAGCACCTGTCAATGCACTGAATATAGCCAATACGTTCAAGTCCGTAAGCAATGTGCAGAGCATAACCGACAAGACAGTGTCGGCTTATCTGGAATATATGCAGGATGCTTTCCTTATCGAAAAATCCGAAAGGTTCGACATCAAAGGACGGAAATACATAGGTTCGTTGTCCAAGTATTATTATCAGGACGTAGGTCTGAGGAATGCTATTCTGTCGTTCCGTCAGAGCGAGCCGACACATATCATGGAGAACGTCATCTACAATGAGATGCGTATGCGAGGATGGCTCGTGGATGTGGGTAACGTCTATCATCGAGTGAGGAATACGGAAGGAAAGCAGCAGAGGGTGACATTGGAAGTGGATTTTGTCTGCAACAAAGGGAGCGAGCGGATCTACATCCAGTCGGCGTGGCGTATGCCCGATGCAGAAAAGATGGAACAGGAGAAACGGTCGTTGCGTCTTGTAGATGACTCTTTCCGCAAACTGCTGATCGTGGGAGAACATACCAAGCAGTGGAGCGACGAAAACGGCATACAGATAATGAGTATATATGACTTCCTGCTTGACTGGTCAAGTACTGAGAAACACGGATAAAAAAAAGATATGCGCATAGAATATGCGTTAATACATATATGATTAAGGGAGGGCCTATCCATCACGGACAAGCCCTCCCTTTCTAAAATTTATCAATGAAAAAAAAAAAGTTTTAGTGCTCTTGTTCGGAGCTGTATGTCTGGCTATAGATACAGCAGGATTCTGGTATGGCGGTTCGCCTCATTGGGCGAGTAATCGTCAATGCCGCCATCGAAAATCTGAGAGATGGTGCCATTTTCCATACCACGTTTCATCAGTTCCTCTGCAATGAATCTGGCACGGGAACGGCTGAGGTTATCATTGATGGCTTCACTGCCTGTGGCACTGTCGGCAGCGCCGATGACCTTAACTTTCAAGCCATATTTCTTGGCGATGCGTGCTACTTCGTCGAGATTGACGAGCTGTGACCTGTTGAGCAACCTGTCAGTGCCAAGTTCAAAGAAGAAATAGATGGGCGCACCTATGCAAGCCTTTCCTGAGTGGATGAGCGATAGGTAATCGTCTTCCGGCTCACCTTCAGCATTGCCATATTCTTCTGTACAAGAGGCGGACTCCATGACCTTTGTCTTTTGACCATTACCATACTTGTCTCTCATTCTTGCACGCAGCGAGTTGAGACCGCTGTAGTCGTTTCGAGGATAGCCATTTGTGACGGAAGAAGCGGCATCGTCAGAAAAGAGGTGGCCGTACTTGTCCAGAAGTCCCTCGATGGCAAGAATCTTGCGCAGCTGCTCCAGAGTCTGACAATCTCGATCGTGCTGGGCGTGATAGCGGCTGTTGCTGTCAGAAAGGGATGAGGCGTATGCCGAAAGCCATTCGTTCTGTGCGATGTACGGGCGAGCGTCTATCACTCGCTTCCAGCCAGTCTTGCCGATGCGGACAGAGAGGCCGAGGGATGCGGACAGCAGATGGTCGCCAAGGCGGTGTGCCTTGCCATAGCCGTCAAAATCCTGCATGGTGGTCATGTTGCCTATCTCTGCCGTAACAGCAATGCGTGGGGAGAGATGATACTGCCCCTGTATGCCGTAGGAAATGGCAAAGGGCTTGTGGGCATTCACCTTGTTGTGCAGCATACCCACGCCCACGTATGGAATGACACTCCATCTGGCAAGAGTGTGTACATCGTCCTTGTAGAGGTTGCCGAGGACATTCCACATGAAATCAGCACGCAGGTACTGGTAGTCCTGCGAGGAGTTGTTGCAGTCGTTGAACTGCATACCGCCATAGTTCAGACGACCGCCGACGGAAGGTGTGAACCATTTGCCGATCGACACGGAGAATGCCGGTTTCATGCGACCGAATAGGTCGTTGCATCCGAGCGGTTTGCCGAGGAAGACCGTAGTTCCTCCTGCCGCTTGGACAAACCAGTTGTCCGTCCATGGCGAAGCTACCAATGCCCCTTTCATGTAGGAAGGTTTAAGCGGACGAAGCATACCGTCTGCCGAAAGTCTGCATACAACGGTGGTGGTGTCCGCCGTGCGGTGATAGTCTTTGGCTTGCGCACCCAATGAAAGGGCGAAGCCAAGGGATAGAATAAGTATTTTTCTCATGTTGTTCAATTTAATCTGGTGAATACTATAACAGGTGATACGTGACAGTGCCGCTTATCGTTTCTTCCTTTTGCCGGAAGAGGGGCGCATCATGCGTGCAGCTTTCATCATGCAACGGCGTGCCCAAGCGCGTTCATCCTCGTCATCGTCACGTCCCCATTTGAGGTCGGACGAACTGCCGCCACCGCCATGACCTTCGGCAAAGGTGGTGGCATCATCGACGTAGCCGAGGAATAGAAGCGTGGCACAGTACATCACCTCCGTTCCATTCTCCGCAAAGGCCTGAAGCAGGGAACCGTCAAACACGTCCTTGCCCTCATTGGAAAGCCGTGCCACACGTTCGGAGAACTCGCTGACCATGTTTTCGAGAAGGGCATTTCTGAGAACGGTGTCCGCACCTTGTCGGATAGTATCGGAATATCTGTGTGCCTCCTGCCGCAACTCCTCCGTGCGCTCCTTCATGGCGGTCATCTCCTCACGCAGGGCATCGAGCTTGCGGTCAGCCTCTGAGAGCTTCTCCTGCTTGTCGTCCAGTTTCGACTGGATAGCGGACAGTTCCTGCTCCAGCTCTTGGACTTGCTGACGGAGAGCATCAGGATTGTCGTGACCTGCAAGAATCTGCCGATGCAATTCAGCAAGTGCCGCCTCCTTCTCAGCCTTCTCCTGCAAGAGGTTGTTGACCATTGAGGTGAGTCCTTTTACTCTCCGCTCTGCCAGACGGATGTCCGATTGGAGCGAGGCGAGTGTCCGCTGATGGGTGGCGACGGACTGCTCAATGGTGGTGCACTGTTCTGACAGCTGGCGGCGGTATTCTTCGGTGGTGCGGTGGCGTGCTCCCGTCTCTGAGACGGAAGTTCCGCGCTCCATGCCCCAACGCTTGTTGACATCGGCAAATTCGCTGTGCAGGGCTTTCATCCTGGCAGAAAACTCGTACTTGTCCTTTCCGGCGAATATCTGTTTGTATGCAAACTTGCCGTCCTTGATTGGCAAGAGGGTGCAGTGAACGTGCGGATTGGTTTCGTCCAAGTGTAAGATGAAAGCGACGATGTTCTCCTCACCGTATTTGTCCGCAACAAAGCGGTAAACATCCTTTGCCCATTCCTCAATGTCCTTGCATCGGGTTAGATGCGAATTGTCCGCTCCGTGAGTGAGATTCACCTTCTGGTCACCGAATGCCAATTCTGTCATACGTTCTCGTGAGCCTCCGAAGATGAAATTGACCACTGTGCGGAAGCGTGGCTCTGCCAGTCCCTCGTTGGGGTCTTTGATTCCACGGCTCCGCAGGATGTCTGCCATGCGCTCCGGGATGCTTCGGCTCTTGTCTATAGGACAAACCTTGCCGCCCCGAACCTCGAAGTTGAGCCGCTCACGGCTGCGGTCGTAGTTGCCTGTTGATTCAGCGGATCCCCAACCCTTTTCCGTCCAACGGCGTTGGTGCTCGTTGCTCTGTGCTGTGGTGATTCCCTTAGATGGTCGGAAATCCATAACCTGTTTTGGTGTTGCCATAACCTATTTCCTTTTATGTGTGTACAACTCTCCTGTCTCCAGCTTGCTGCTTGTAAGGACAGCCTCCCGATGGTCGGAGACCAAGAGGGGTATTAGGCTACCCAAATTCCCTCATTTCCGACCAACGGGCAAGCCCGATTATTTTACAGCAATGGCAGACGTGTAAACACTGTGCCAGTAGAAAAGAAGAAGCGTTGTACGGTGATTATTAGAGGTTAATACAGCCTTTTGATGGACAGGAGCCCTCTTGGTTGGCTACAATGGCAAGGAACGGTCGGCAGAGTGACTGAAACTGTGACTTGATGGCTGCGCTTTCCTGATGCAAGGCTGGTGAGCTGCCATCCAATGCCAATTCTGATATTGCCTTTGCCGCCTCGATGAATGAGAGCCAGTCTCCTCCCAGGTCTTTGTAAAAGAAGGGAAGAAGGGAGGTAACGAGGGCGTTATCTGTTTCCTGCGAAAGCACCTGATGGAAGGTGGCTTCGCAGACAGCTGTGAGTGCAGTCATACAAAAGGCGTGTCCTACAGATTCGGGAATGTTTCTTCCGCATGGCACCTTGCCAATTGAATTGCCATTGTCGGCTTTCTGCAAGATAATGGCTACTTCCTCTGTTGCATCTTCGTAGAGTTGTTCACATTCCGAGGCGCAAGCCGATGCGGACATCTTGCCGCTTCGCCATTCGTCCAATGCGGTACACATCTTCTGGCGGAACACATCCAAGGCTGCGTCAATCGGAGAAACGGCAGGTGTCTCAGCCAACATCGGGATGGTGATGATTTGGCTCTTCGTGAGACGGGTGACGGAAATCTGGTTCATCTTCTCCAACTGCTCGATGAAGGTGCGGACAGTGGCGCGGTGCCAATGCCAGCATCCTGCCAGTTCGGTAATGGTGATTACAAACTGCCCGTTGGACAGGCTGAACTCCTGCTTGCACAGATCCTTGGGGATGTACTGTACAGAAGCCTTGTCTACAAGGTCAAGGTAGGCTTCGAGCTTCGACAGCCTTATCCCGGACCTCTCTTTCAAGAACTCCAACAGGGACATCCGTTCAGACATCTTGCCGGAACTCGTTCTATGTTTCTGTTTCTTCATTTCAATAATCTGTTTGGTGAATACTGTTGTTTGTCGCCAGCTCCATTATACAAAAGGAACGGCATGATACAGGTGATACTTAATAGTAGTATATGATGAGCATTTCTGTGTCTTCGAGGAGCATCTTGCGGTCAGCCTTGTTCTTCCACAGCGATATGACTATGCGCGAGGGATAGAACAGTGATGCCAGAAGGACAAAGGAGATGGTGACAGCAAGCGTGAACAGATGAGGAGTGAAGACAAACACCACTGCCGCCAACGCGGCGATGCAGAAGGGTGTCCGCTCCTCGTGCAGACGCTGTAGCCACCTCTCCACATCCATAAAGACAAAGAATATGGCAAACGCTATGGTGGAAGCCACTACGCCTATGTCGTTATAGTGTACACAGAGGTAGAGGAAGTGGAACACGTACAGCAGGATGAGCAGCATCAACCGGTAGAGCTTCCTTGCTGTCACAAGCGCGGTCATGCGCAGATAGAACCGTGTCATAAACTGTCTGCGGCTTCTGTGCAGAATCATCGTCACAAAGAAGAACGCTGACATCAGGATGAGAAACAGTATCTTACTTGTCATAATATGTATAGCATGTGAATAATGGAAGTGGACTCAGGTCGGGCTGGACGACACCGTGTGTGGCAGTGGATATGATACGCTCCACATCCTCCAGTGTCAGTTCTCCCTTGATTATTCTCTGACGGAAAGCTCCGTCGGTTGTCCGAAGGCTCTTGATAGCCTGTTCCAAGTCGTACTCGGCTATCTGCCACACTTGCCCTCTCGTGTAGGGGAAATGATGGTGGATGGCCTTGACCACAAGCACACGGCTGAGGATGTCGGTCATTCTGCCGTTCCTGACTATCGTGTGGTTGCGGACAGTGGCGATGCTCTCAATCTCCAGCCATGTGCGGTGACGGTCGAGAAGATGGATAATCTTCATGTAAAGCGTTTCCTTCATCAGATGGTCGGGAGCTTGTGGCATGACTTTGGCCTTTGTTGTGGACAACAGAATGGAGCGTTGTTGCGGTAGAACAGGACTGTCATCTGGCAAATGTAACTTTCAAATGAAGTCGAGCAGAACTTCCTCCTTGGGCTTCATGTATTTGAAGAACCCGTTCTTGCAATGCAGACTGAGGTCGAGGCATACATCTGCCGACATGTGCTCCAGCGAGTCATAGATGGTCACTTTTATCTGGCTGACCATGCCACGCTCATCTGTGGAGCCGTTGACCTTGAACATCCGTCCGAAAGAAGGGTTGGAATAGGCACAGCAGCTGTGTCCGAACTCCGTATGACGGCTTGGAATGTGGTGATAGAGGATTATCATTTCCATCTCGTCTTCGAGCATATCCATCACCTCCTCTATCGTGAAAGGGGTGTTCAACTGGAAAGTAAGAAGCACGTAATCGTCATACTTGACAGGCTTCTCCATCTTGCGCTTGTCCAGCAGTTCTGGCAACTGCAAAGGCACGACGGCAAGGAAATCATCGCAAAACTGTTCTAACATAATCGTATTCTCTGTTTGGGGTGTTTATAATCTTGTGACATAAATCTTCATCATGAGCATGGGCATATCCGACAGGCGTTGCTTGTCGAGGTGCAGTTTCTTGGCCAGACCGTCCATCTCCTTGGGGAGCGCATCGGCTATTTTGTAGAGGTCTGCCTTGTCCTTGTCGGAGAGCACGCTCACGGAAAGGTCATCCATCGTCATGAACGGCTGCATCATCATCAGGAGGTAGGCGTGCATGGTGTGCTCGTCCTTTACCCTGCCACTATTCAGATCCTCGATAGCCGCTTGTGCGTTGCGCAGCAGACGGTGGTTGGTGCGCATGGAGAGGTATATCATTGCATCCTTGTGGGACAAATCCTTGCGGTCGGCGGCACGGAGTATCTCCCGACAGCAGTGTTCGGTGTTTCGTCTGATGTCACCGATGTCATCGTCAGCAAAATCCGGCAGGTATTGCAGGAAGGATTTGAAATACAAATGCTCTTCCTTGATGAAAGCGAGCAGGTCTTCCTTGCCGTGAATGCCTTGCTTGGCGGATTTTTGCAGGAACAGCAGGTAACGCTTCGTACCGCCTGTTTACCACCTTTATTATATATAGGCAGGCTATCCAAGGAAGCGAAGAATGGCTGTGCTTCCTTCACGGCTTGCTGTAGTTCCTCATCACCAACATGGGAAGAGGTCTGTTCTCTGAGATAGAGCAGGTCGTGAAAGGTGCGTTGCTTAGACATCGCCATACGGCACAGCTCGATGTGGATGGAGTCGTTCAACTCATGATATACCGTGAACGGGTATGAGTGGGCTTTCCTGACAGTGTCACGTGAGATGCACGATGTCACGGAATCGTCCAACACGCGCCATTCGTTGACAATCTTAACTAATGTCTGAATTGAGACCTTGCCGTTCTGTCGAAGAGTGGTCAGAAAGCCATGATACTCTCTGATGGCTTCATCGCTCGAATGGAACGACTTCGTGCCGTTTCCGTCTGAACATGCTGTCAGCATGACTACGGCAAACGCAGTGGCAATACAAATGGCAAGTCTGATACAGCCATGCGAGTTTGATTTTGCATTATGCAATATTTGCTTCATGCAATGGAGGTTGGTTTGTCCTCCGAAAAGTTGGGTTTCATATTTCATTGTTGTCATTATTTTGAGTCTGATTTTGAAATTGACGGTGCAAAGTTAATGCGTTTCAGCGATATATTTGCAAGAATGACAGTAAGTTTAATCTTATTTGTGTATCATACTTGCGAGTATGATTTTCAATGAAATCAAGTGAAAAGAAAATGGCAAATTATCGTGTTTAAGTATGATTTTTCGTTCAAGTATGATTGTTTCTCGGAAAAATAGTGTACCTTTGCACTTGATTTCATTTAATAGCGTACAACAGTATGGCAAAAGTAGGTTACATCTTCATCGCCACCAATGGCGAAGAGTATGCAGAAGACAAGGCTTGGATGCAGCAATACGGCTGTGTACAGGTGATAGAAGAACTGTCCGAACACGAGAGGCTGCGCCCGATGTGGAAGCAGCTCATATCGAGTCTGGAGCGCGGCGACGAGCTGGTGGTGTCGAGGTTCAGTAACGCACTGCGTGGCACCCGTGAACTGGCTACATTCATAGAATACTGCCGTGTGAAGGTGGTTCGCATCATCTCCATCCAAGACCGCATCGATACGTTTGACGAACTTTTCCCCGACACCAAGCCCTCACAGGTCATCCGTATGTTCGGGTCACTCTCTGAGGAGTGTGCCGTGCTGCGCAAGGCATCGGCACACATCATCCATCTGCAACAGAATATCCGGCCGCCCAAGAAGTCGGAAAGGGCACTGTCGAAACTGGAGCGTGAGAAGAATATCGTGAACATGTACAACAACGGGGCACAGCATAGATGACATCTTCGCTATCAGTGGCTTCACAAGCCGAAGTTCCGTGTTCCGCATACTCAACAAGCATGGTGTGACGCTGAACCGTGGACCTCATAGTGGACCGCTGAAGAAAAGGAATAAAGAATAAACAAAAAACAGATACAATGAATAAGACATTCAACATCTACTGTGATGAAAGCACCCACATGGTGCATGACGGTCATCCCTACATGCTTTTGGGATGTACAAGTATAGCATACACACAAATCCGCATGGCAAAAGATGCCATAAAAGATATTAAGAAGAAGCACGGCTATAGTGATGAGCTGAAATGGACAAATGTCCACGAGGCCACGTATAAAGTCTATGCAGAGCTTATAGAGACTGGTTCTTTATGAATGACATGGAATTTAGGGCTGTGGTTGTTGACAAGAGTCAGATTGACGAGAAACGAGAAGACTATACGTTTAATGATTTCTACTCGCATGTACTACCAATTGCTGCATCACAAGATGGACATGGATTATACATATAACATATATATGGATATCAAGGACACATGCAGTAGCGATAAGCTGGAGAGGCTCAGAAAAATAATGGAATACAACTCTTCCATTGGCAGGTTTCAGTTTATACGTTCACACGAAAGTGTCTTCATCCAATTGGCAGATGTTCTAATGGGAGCCATCAACTACAACCTTAGATATGAAAAGGGAGAAGTTGAAGGAAGGGTGAGAGCCAAAATGAAGCTGATTGAAAAGATAAAAAACACAGTAATATCAGTCTCAACACCACAACTCCCAAATTTAGAAAGAAGTTTAATTTGTTTTTTATCGCACTGAAATAGCCAATGAGCAGTTTGAATATTATCAAGAAATACCCTGAGCTGCTGGAACTGGCATATCTCAGTGAACGAGAAAGAGAGCATGATCTTCATGCAATATTCAAGCGTGATATAGAAGATAACTGTCAATTCTCATTCAGAGGGTGGCGCATCTATCCTATAAAGACAGATGGCGAGATTGACATGGCAAGATTGTTCAAGCATCTTACCTGTGAAGAAATCATGGTTGAGAACGAAGACGGTACGACTTATCCAAAGCGAGTATTCGAGATGGCTCGTTCACAAAGGCTTCATTGGATAAATCACCATGTGAGAGAATTGACACCAGACAATCTGGATGTATTTACCATAGAAGAGAGGGACGGCAAAAAGCGTAAGGTCAAGAAAACATACATCTATGATAAAGTGGAAAAGTATGTTATTGTCTTGGAACAACAACGTAGCAACGGATTCTATCTGTTGACAGCATACCATCTTAACAAAGAGTATGGACTAAAGGCTTTGGAAAAGAAGATGAAAAAGAGATTGCAGACACCACTATAAAACGCAAGACCCGAATTGCATCAAAGGCAACCGGGTCTCGAAACTCCTTCTATCTATAGATGAGCGCTGCAAAGGTACGAATATTCTTTGAAATAACGAAGGTTTTTCAAAGAATTCTTCTCGATTTTAACATTTGCAGGGCAGTATTGTAAGATAACAGGAAAGAAAATAGCATAATTTTACAGAAAATCGTAATGGAAACATTCAAAGACGTTATATCAAGTGACCAACTTGTCTTGGTCGATTTCTTCGCCACCTGGTGCCAGCCATGCAAGATGATGCACCCCATCCTTGAGCAGGTGAAGGAAGTGTTGGGTGACAGAATCCGCATCATCAAGGTAGATGTGGACAAGTATGGGGTGACTGCAAGTCAGTATGGCATACAGTCTGTGCCCACATTGATGCTGTTCAGACGCGGCGAAGTGTTGTGGAGGACGAGCGGTGTGATGCAGAAATCAGAGTTGCTGGCAACGATTGACCCGTTTTTAAGATAAAAGAGCAGAAATGTCAAAATCTAAATTAAAGTCTGTCCTCATGTCCATGGACAAGAGTGAAATAATAAAAATGGTATTGGAACTTTATTCTGCACGGAAAGAGGCAAAGGAATATCTTGACTTCTATGCAGAGCCGAATGAGGGCCAGAAGCTGGAAGAGTATAAGCACATCATACGGGAAGAGTTCTATCCGAGCAGAAACAGAGAGCCAAAGACACGCTTCTCAGTGTGCCGCAAGGCATTGTCCGACTTCAAGAAACTGAAGCCTTCGGAAGATTCAGTCGCAGAATTGATGGTGTTCTATATGGAGAATGCCTGTCAGTTCACTTATGACTATGGAGACATGTGGGAGCAATTCTATGATTCTGTTGAGAGTAATTTCGACAAGACATTGCGCCACATCGTGCTTTATGACCTTTGGGACAAGTATGATTCCCGAATCAAGCAATGCCTTCGTTGGGCAAGCCCTTGTGGATGGGGATTTCCTGACGCACTGAATGATATGTATGAGGAAATGAAGGCGCAAAATGAGGAACTCCGAAAGAAATACAGGAATTTCAAGATGCCCATCAACGCTGATTATTAAACGAATATACTCAAATGGGGAAACCGAAGAAAAAACATAAGAAGGCGAAACAACTACCCTTAAGCAAAGAAGAGCAGATTTATCAAGCGGCAAGAGACCTTGCAGCTGAAATTGGCATATCCTATTCTGAGGCATTAGGGTTTACTTTGGGCATAAAGGACGTAACGTATGGTTGGGAAGAAGACTATACGGAAGAAGAGTTTCAGGCACTGATTGACCACGCTGTGGGAGACACTGATTATGAGCACACCCTCTATTGAATCATCTACACGAGAGGAACGTTTGGATTACGTTCTGAATGAATGGAGATGTCTGCACAACTGTGAGCTGTGCGGTAAGTGCCATATTCTGAAAGGCAGAAGCGAAGAAATACTCTATGCAGACTATATAGACGGCAAGCGGTCATATATGGATATAACATTAGAAATCAGAAGCAACAGATAATGATGTCACAGAAATACATATATCCATCGTTGTTCCAAGAGGAAGAGCCGCAAGAAAGCGTTCCTGGTGATAAGAAAGAGTATGACCTGACGAATCTCTTTGAGAGATTGGCAAAGTCTGATTTTCGCAGCCGGTTCCATCTGTCCAAGCAAGACAGGGAGTATGTAATGGAAAAGGGATTGCCGACGATACGAAAACACGCAGAGGACTTTGTGGCAAAAAGACTTGCTCCGGCTGTCATACCGAACGACGGCAAGCAGACTCCCATGCGTGGGCATCCTGTTTTCCTGGCTCAACATGCCACTGGCTGTTGTTGCCGGGGATGCTTCTTCAAGTGGCATCACATCTCAGCAGGCAGGGCACTGACCAAGGAAGAACAGGAATATGCTGTTGCCGTATTGATGGCATGGATTGAAAAACAGATGAATAAAGGATGAAGATAGAAGAAGCCATAGTATATGTGATGGTAAAGCGAAATGGCGGCATGACAACCGACCAGATTGCCGATGCCATCAATCGTCATAGGCTGCACCTGAGAAAGGACGGTCAGCCTGTGACAAGCAAGCAGGTGTATGCAACAATCTGCCGTTTCCCTGAAATGTTCACAAAAGAAGCTGGCAGAATCATGTTAATGATATGACGTAACGATATGACAATAGATACAACCAACATGTGCTCACACCTTCAGAAGAAGTTGTTTGAACCAGAAGGTGTGTATTATCCGATATGGCAAGCCATGCAGGATGATGAGACCTTGACGGCTGTGGTACGAAGCAGGCAGTTGCACATATACAGGAATGGGAAGAAAATTCTCGTTCTGGCAGGTAAGGCACAACCGAAGATTATAAGGGAAGACAAAATACAAGAGTTAATAACAAGAAAATAGAAAGAATAATGAAATCATTTGGACAAAAATCGTGGATGCTTCCACAGCCGGTACTGATTATCGGTACATACGACAAGAATGGCAAGCCCAATGCAATGAACGCAGCCTGGGGCGGTCAATGGGACGCAAAGGAGATTATGATTGCCATGGGCGCACATGCCACTACCGAGAATCTGAACAACTGCCCCGACTTCACCGTGGCATTTGCTACAAAGCAAACCATGGTGGCAGCAGATTTCGTAGGCATCGTATCTGCCAAGAACGATGCGGACAAAATGGCGAAGACAGGTTGGAACGTTGAGAAGGCAGAGAATGTCAATGCTCCCGTCTTCACCGACTTCCCCATGACTTTGGAATGTCGTATAAAAGAGAAAATCGACGAGTCAGCGGAAGGCTATTACATCGTGGCGGAGATAGTGAACATCCTGATAGATGAAAAGTATCTTGCCGAGGATGGCAAGCCTGATGTGGAGAAGATGCAGCTTATCACCTACGACCCTGTTCATCATGGCTATATCGCCTTGGGGCAGCGTGTGGGCAATGCATTTGCAGACGGCAAGCAGTTGAAATAAGAACAGAAATACATGACCAAACTCCGTTGCGTCGTAGAGCGCATCACATTCCAAAATGCCGAGAACGGATATTCGGTGATGAAAGTCAAGGTGAAGGGGTACGATGACCTCGTCACCTTGGTGGGCAACCTGCTGGAAGTGCCGGCAGGGGCGGTGTTGCTATGCGAAGGCGAATGGAGGGTGGATAAGCGGTACGGACAGCAATTCCAGTGCGAGACGTGGGAGGAGGTGATGCCTGCCACGGCTTACGGCATAGAGAAATACCTGGGCAGCGGACTGGTGAAAGGCATCGGTCCGAAGTTCGCCAAACTTATTGTGGGGCATTTCGGAACGGACACCATCGAGGTGATAGAGACAGACATCGAGCGGCTCTACGAGGTGCCGGGCATCAGCAAGAAGCGTGTGGAGAAGATACGTGAGAGCTGGGAGAAGCAGAAGGACATCAAGAACGTGATGCTCTTTCTGCAGGGCTTCGGAGTGAGCACGGCATACGCAGCAAAAATCTACCGTCAGTATGGCAAGGAGAGCATTGACAATGTGAAGGAGAATCCCTACCGATTAGCTGATGACATCTGGGGCATCGGTTTCAAGACCGCTGATGGCATCGCCCGCAAGATGGGATATGAGATGAACGACGAGAGGCGGTTGCGCAGCGGACTCATCTACACGCTCAACCAACTGGCTGACGAGGGGCATTGCTATGCGGAGGAGGAACAGCTGATAGCCACGGCAAAGCAGTTGCTCGAAGCCGACGAGGAATGCATCCGCACCGCCATGACCCACGCCATCGAGACAGAAGACCTGATGCTCGACGGCACTGCCATCTACCTGCCGCCGTTCTACTATGCCGAGTGCGGTACGGCAAACCGCCTGAACACATTAGTACATACGAAAGAAGCGGGTTCCATATTCACTGCTCGCTTCGACCTCGCCAAGTTGCAAAGGGAAACTGGCATTGAATATGACGAGGTGCAGGTGGAAGCCATCCGGCAGGCCATCGCCTCGAAGGTGATGGTGCTCACTGGAGGTCCTGGCACAGGAAAGACCACCACGACCAAAGCCATCATCGCCGCCCTGCAGTCGGCAGGTATGCGCATACTGCTCGCCGCTCCCACAGGTCGTGCAGCCAAGCGGATGAGTGAGGCTACGGGCATGGAAGCAAAAACGATCCATAGACTATTGGAATACAATCCGCAGGACGGCTACAAGCGTAACGATGAGAACCCTTTGGAGGGGGATGCACTGATAGTGGATGAGTGCTCTATGATAGACATCATCCTGATGAACAACCTCACGAAGGCACTGCCCACTACGATGCGCTTAGTGCTTGTGGGCGACATAGACCAATTGCCCAGTGTGGGAGCTGGCAATGTGCTTCGCGACATCATCGATTCGGGAGTCATCCCTGTGGTAAGGCTTACACGCATCTTCCGACAGGCACAGTCGAGCCGCATTGTGATGAGTGCCCATGCCATCAACCGTGGCTGCTTCCCCGACATCAGCAACGGTCAGCACACCGACTTCTTCTTCATGAAGCAGGAAGAGCCGGAGAAGGTGGCGGAGACCATTGTTTCCTTAGTGCGCGACCGACTGCCCAAGGCTTACCGCCAGCCGAATGCGAACATACAGGTACTCACGCCCATGCAGCGCGGCGTGGTGGGGGCTGCCAACCTGAATGTGGCTCTGCAACAGGCACTGAACCACAACACGGCGGCACTCGTCCGTGGCGGCTACACCTTCAAGGAGGGCGACCGTGTGATGCAGCTGCGCAACAACTACGACAAGGATGTATATAACGGCGACCTCGGCTATGTGCGCTCCGTGGATATGGAGGAGCGCACCTTGACGGTGGATTTCGACGGTCAGATGGTGGAGTATGAAGCGTCGGAACTGGACGAGCTGACCCTTGCATACGCCACCACTATCCACAAGTCGCAAGGGTCAGAATATCCCATTGTGGTGATGCCGGTGCTGATGACCCACTATGTGATGCTCCAGCGCAACCTCATATATACAGGTATCACCCGTGCCAAAAAGATTTGTGTATTGGTGGGTCAGACCAAAGCCCTTGCCTACGCCACCACATATCCAACACCCGGCTGAAGGAACGTCTTGCAACTGGGCCGCCACTGCACCGAACAGCCCATTGTGAGGAAATTCAGATGGCAGCGGAAGAGAGAGTACAATACGGCGACAAAGAAAAGCCGTAGTGCTCTCTATGAAATATATGCAGAGTTGCTCATCTGTCTCTGCGGAAGTCGTTTCGTCTTTCTCCGCCAAACAAAGCTCTGAGCACATGACGGTGTAGAACGTGCCGCCCTTGGGATTGCCATTGAAGTAGGCAATGAGACGTGAACTGCGGTTGACCATGTAGTCGTTGCGCCTCAGAAGGCAGCCGTTGAAGTATCGCTCGCTCAATACGACCACGTCATCCACGATGCGTAGGATGGCATCGTACTTGGCTTGCTCTTCCTTGCTCCATCTGTCAGACTGACAACGGAACGGCACGACGGCTATCACCAGCAAGTCCTTCAACTTGCTTTGCAACGAAAGGGCGGCTTCTGCCGCCAGCAGGTCAAATCCCATTGCCATGCCACAATAGAAACACCGGTAGCCGTCGGCATACGCCTTGGCTATCTCCGATTTGAGACATTGCTTCAACTCCCTCCGCTTGGCGAAAGGTACGCTGCGGTGTCCGCTGAAGCATACGGACACTGCCTTGTCGTACTTTGTCATACTTTACCTTACTTTATAATGTGTGCGTGCGAGGAACATACCGCCAATAACACATGCCCCGAGCCTTTCGAGTTGGTTGGCATACTTGGCATAGCTGAGACCCTTGGTTATCACATCGTCAAAGACCAACACCATTTTGTTGTCGAAGAACGGCTCATCAAACTCAACGACATTCGCCTTGCGGACTTCATCCTCGTTCTTGCGGTTATCGTGGATGGTCTTACGCTCTCCGCATACCCTCACGTGCTCGTAGCCGTTTTCCGCTCCTGTCAATTCACACACCCTGTGGCAGAAAGCCTTGTAGCGGAGTTCGTTGCTCTCGCTTGTGGATGCTGGAACGGGGGCGAAGACGATGTTCACGCAACCCTTGCCGTAGAGTGTCAGCATATTCTCTGCGGTGCGCTGCGCCACTTCCTCGTAGGCTCTTCCGTCCTTGAAGTCAAACACTAATTGTCTGTCGGCAATCTCCTTCTCACCCACATTGCGGATGCGTGCGGGATAGTATTTGCAGAACCAAGTCTGAGGCTTGTCTAACTGCTTTTGGATTTGATAGTCATTCTTGTGTGCCATTGCTCTTATGTTTTTTCTTCCCTTATTTCGGAGGCTTTTCCTGCCTGCCCAAGGGATATTTTTTGCTTTCCAAGAGTGATGGCGATCAAAAAGCCAAATCGGGAGCGAAAAATACGCTCTGCACGCAGAGGAAGATTTTTCGGTCAAATGCAATGGACGATTTGGTGTTTGAACAATCGCCAGCATTACCTTTGCAAAACAATATCCGCAGCGGCAAGGCAGGCGAAAAGAAATCTGTTATGTAAAAAGAGGAAACGGGCGGGATGGCGTGGGGCGAAGCTGTATATGGGGAAGGACGATAGTTGATATGAGGGAAAAAGAGAAAATCTTGTAATAGGGAACGAAATTGCCTTTTATCAGCATGGAGACAGTCCTACAAGCAGAGAAAACTATTGCCCTAAAAATGAGTTGGATAGTATTTCCTAAAAGTAGTATCGACTACGAATAGTATAATAGTCGAATAGTTTTTACTACCATACTACGGATAGTAAAGTCTGTTTATAGAAGAGATAGCGGTATCATCGTCTGTCCGGCGATGATACCGCGCGGCACTCATGTGTCATGCCGCTTTAGGTATTCTGTCATTGCCTCATTGACAATATCACGCAAGGACATCCCTTTCTTGATGGCGAGGTACTTCATCCTCGTGTGGATGCTCTTGTTGATAAGGAAATTGCAATGCACCGGCACTTCGGTAGTCTCAGAAACAGACACAGGTGGTGCTGGTGTAGTTTCTGTGACTATCTGCTCCTTACTCGGCTTCTTTGTGGAAGAAAGGAGTCCGTTGAGACCGCCTTTCATTCCCTCTTTCAACATACTGCTCTTGCTCATGGCTATGCTATTTTAAGTTTAACACTTCTTTTGCCAAAGACATATAATCACTGGCACCATTGGATTTGGGATTATACTCAAAGATAGTCTTGCCGTTGATGGGGGCTTCTGCCAAAGCCACATTATCACGGATGACGGTCTTGAAAACCTTCTCGTGAAAACTGTCATTGACGATTTCCCTCACGCTTCGGTTCAACGTCTTGCGGCGATCGAACTGGGTGATGACGATGCCGCCCACTTTAAGGTTGGAGTTGAGCCGCTCCTGAACGATGCGGATGATGTCCATCAACTTTGCCATACCTCTCATGGCAAGGTATTGCGCTTGAACAGGGATGATGATGTAGTCGGCTGCGGTGAGGGCATTCAAGGTCAGCAAGCCCAATGACGGTGGACAGTCGATGATGATGTAGTCGAAATGCTCTTTGGCGATGGCTTTGGTGATAAGTCCCTTCAAGATAAGCTCCCGTCCCGGCTCGCTGATAAGCTCTAACTCAGCCGCAGACAGGTCAAGGCATGAGGGTGAGACGGTGATGCCGTTGTGCAACTTGACCAACGGCAAGGTGTACTGTCCACACATTGCGCCATAGACTGTCTGTTCTTCCTCGATGGACAATCCCAAGGCTTCCGTGAGGTTGGCTTGTCCATCCATGTCAATAGCCAAGACGTTCTTCTTACTCAGTTGCAGAGCTGCCGCAAGGCTTACTGCGGTCGTACTTTTCCCTACACCACCCTTTGTGATTTAATACTGCAATTATCTGTGTCATAACATGATACTACTATTAGTGAATACTACTTTACTATTCTACTACTGATAGTACATACTAACCATAGTAAAAGCGGATTTACTACGATTAGTACGTACTACTCTCAGTTGATACTACCCTCAGAAGGGAAGGTCTTCGCTCTTGTCCTGCGGTGCATCGGCTGGCGGTACGGGAGCCTCGCCCTCTGCCTTGGCTGCCTTGCGTGCCTTTGTTGCAGGTGTGTCGGCTGCATCCTTCTTCCCTGCATTGACAAAGGCGATGGAGTCAGCTATGATGCTATGCTGTATGTGGTTCTCTCCGTTGCGGTCTGTCCAAATGGAAGAAGTCAGTGTGCCTTCCACAAGCACCATACGACCCTTGGTGAGGTATTCAGCCAAACGGATATGGTTCTCCTTGCTGCTCTTCACCCTTACCCAAGTGGTGATTTGCTTGCCCTTACTGTAGTCGTCCACTGCGATGTCAACAGCCATGAATGTTCCGTGTGTACCTGTGATGACGCGGCAATCCTTTGCTCCGATGCGTCCGATAGTGTGAGTGTAAATCATAATGTGAAAATGTTATAGTGGCAAGTTGGTTAGACTTGCCGTTACCTTGTTATTTAAATGACTTTTCTTGTTGATTGAACATAAGCTATTGCTTCATTCATAATTTCTGCTCGTGACCTACTCTTGTTATCTTGCATCCACTCATCAATTTCAGATTTGAGGAACATGATACGTTTCCCCTTCTTATGGAATGGTATTTGTTTATTGCTTGTCCAACAATAGATTGTGTGTTCAACTGGATGGGTAGGGAGATACTCACTCAATTCGGAAACACTAAGCCATTCCAATCCCTTATCGGGCTGAATTTGAGTCATTAGTGTGGAAAACTTTTCTTCTAAAATCTCCAGCTTGTTTATTACTAATGACAATGCTGATGGCAAGTCATTAAAACTCAATATTTGCTTTTCCATATCAATATATGTGTGGCAAGTTGGTTAGGCTTGCCGTTACCTTGTTATTAATATCCTTTCTTCGTCTGCCTTGTATTGGCGACAAAAGACTTGTTGCTGCCTGTGAGACTGATAGAGCCGCAATTAACAAACTCTCCGTCGGAATAGACTCTGTACTTCTGTCCGCTTACCTCATGCTTCTGTTTGATGCGCTCTCGCATCCACTTCTTGGCTGCGGTCAATGAGCAAAAGGTCTCGCTCTCCTTGGTCGTCTCGTCATATACGATGCACTGGGTCATACATGCTCCTACTTCATCCATGCACCTATACTCGACGTGACATAGTCCAACTGACCGCCAAATATGTCGCTTGGCTCTATGTCGTATTGTCCATCCCTCACTTCCTTGTCCTCTCCAAGAAGCGACAAGTTTCCGTCGGCATCCAAACGTGCTGCGTCTATGACGATGTCACGAGGCTCGTCAAAGAGATAACCTGCCACGATGGGCTGCTCTCCCTCGAAATGCACCTCAAAGCCTCCGTCCACCTCCGTGCCGTACTTGCGAAGAGCCGCTTTCAGCTCGTCCTGCTCCCGGTGCTGCAATGCCTGGAGTTGTCCGTGGATAGTGAGGTCTTGCAGTTCTGCCTCTCGTTTGGTGTGGGTTGCCTCGCCGGTCTTGCAGTCGATGTCATACTTGTGGTAAACCACTGGGATATGGTCTGCCGATGTGACAAGCCATGTGATGTTGTTCACTGAGAAGCCCTGTCTGGTGAGGAACTCCTCGATGTCTGAGCCGAGAAGGTGGTCGGCTACGTCAAGATACTCGATGCGTGCGTCAGCATCATGCAGGATGATAATCTTCATTGCCTTTCTATTTTTAGTGATACAAATAAGTTTGTCGCCCATGTCGCTGGACTTGTTTAACTACGTTGAAGAAACTTACGCTCAGCATAGTGAATAAATTCCCTCTGCGTTCGCTTAACCGTTTCTTTCTCTTCCCTCCTTTCGAGACCTTTCAGCCTGTGGAGGGATATTTTCTGCTCCCACAAGCCGCAAGAAAAGACATAAAGACAAATTATGTGTGAAGAATACTCTTTTCCGAGGAAAAGGAAGATTGTTCACAGTCACAAGACCTCAAGCAGAATTTGACGATTGTCTCAGACGCGGCTAACTTTGCAGGAAATATGCCTACCACTGCGCTGATTGGAAGAAGATTATTGATATTGGCTGCAAGAGGAATGATGTGTTATATATAAAGAGGTAAGAAGAAAGATTGAAACAGTAAGGGTGGGCAGTGAAGTGTTTGCAGGTCTGCTGTACCGACATAAAGCGAGTGTGTTGGCTGACCGGGATGCAAGTCATCAAAGCTTCAGCCTTGATAGCTTGTAGCACGGACAGACAATTCTCTCGCGTCGGTACTTCGGCATACTGTCAGCTTTGGCTAATAGCAACGTGTTGCCATCAGCCAAGGATGTCTGTATGACGACAGACCATGTAACGCTTCGCAAAGGCGTGGGGCAAAGCAGTATAATTTAGAAGTAGATAGTAACGTATATCAGGCAAGAAGAGACAGTTGCGCAACGGACAAATCGGGCACTCCTGTCAGCATGACAAATGTGCCTTGTCCTTGCCGCAGGACACTGAGGCAGATTGGACGTAGCAGACATGTCTGCCACATTCAATATGCCTGAGTGGACAAGAACTGCCTCTTGTATAGCAGAAGAGAAATTGTAAAACAGTTGATTAGTGGTAAAGGTGGTATGGGTGGGCAGAATGGCATTACACGGACATTGCCGAAGCCCGATAATGGGACAGCCAGACAGCAATAAAGGCAGTTATCAGAAGTGTCAGTTTCTGATAGTGACATTGTTGGCTGCCTGTCACATGGGATTCGTGCGGTGTCCGTACAGTAATGCCGTTCTGAAGGTGTGGGGCGAAGCGATACAACGCACTTGGACGAAACCACCGCTTATAACAGAAAATATTTTGCAGTCAAAGAGAAGAAGAATAGTAAAGCAGGTGTGGGTGGGTAGTGAAGCTGTCGCAAGATTGACGGTCTGAATATCAAGGCGAGTGGATAGCCAGTAAAGGACACAATTATCAGAAGCCTCGGCTTCGGCATCTTGTGGCATAGATGGCAGTCCTCTCGCGTTCAGACCTTGGCATACTGTCTTTCTTGGCTAATAGCGACTTTGTCGCCATCAGCCGGGAATATCTGTATGCCAACCATCTTGGTGACGTTTCGCAAATGGTGAGGGACGAAGTGGTTAGAATAAAGGAAGACGGCGTTGCCGTTATGGTTAATAAATGCACATGGTTGTTATTAGAGAAGATTATCACACGCTATAACAGCAGATTGATGTCCCTGAGCAAAACAAAAGCGACCCGAAGGTCGCCTTGTTATGGAGAGGAAAGGCTATTTCTTGCCTTTCTTGGTTGCTGGCTTGGCCGGCTCTTCCGCAGGAGTCTCCTCCTTGTCGGGACACTCGTAGAACTTGGTTGCAACCATGATGATTCTGGAGTGCTTCACGCCATCCTTGTCTGTCCACTCCTCTGGCTTGAAGAAACCCTCGACGGTGAGCAACGTGCCCTTGGTGAGCTTGTCGAATGATTCGGTGTGCTCGTTCTTGCGCCATGCCTCCATATTCATGAAAGCCGATACGCGGTTGGTTTCCTCGCCGTTCTTCTCCTGACGGCCTACTGCCAATGAGAAGCGTGCTACGCTGGCGTTTGCGAACTGACGGATTTCTGCATCCTTACCTACGAAACCTGAAACTGTGAAGTTGTTCTCGATCTTTTTCATTTTGAATTGAATTTAAAAGTGAAACTTAATTTTTACATGCATTCAAAAGCAGGGATGTGGCACCATGTGGGAAGCACCATGAAAATCGTTCGCAATACTCTTTTTTGTCGTTGGCGGTAAGGGAGAAAAAGGAAGATTACGCACTATTTTATTGGTCACAGCGATAGCGGCCACACAAGAAGGAGGAAGTCCTTCGCAGCATCACGCTACCTTTGCATGGTAAAAATAAGTGGCTTTCAAATAGCTCAATTCAGAAAAAGACGGGGCCAAACAATGGAACAAAGGTTGTAAGCAAGGAGGCAATCCGTATGCAACAGACAGGGGCACTGCTATGGCTGTATGCCTGGAGAAACGAAGCGGGAAATCCGACCTTACAGCTGTATCATCAGAAGAGTGAGGAGCATGAACACTGATGCACGATGAACGACAAGCCTAAGGGTCAGCTTAGCAATAGAGGCATCAAGCCAAAAGAGGACAGACATCAGAGGATTGGCGATAGCACTGTCATCATGCTAAGACCAAGTTCTGTGTCCGACAAGGAAGAGTCGCAAAAGACAGACGAGTAAAACCAAAAGGCGAAATGACCATTCCTATAACAAGGTACAGAGACGCTTAAAACGGCGAAGGGACTTTGGCGACGTATCGCTATACAGGTGTCGAAGCATCGCTTCTATAACAGGACTGGAGCAAGTGAGCAAACCGCACAACTTGCTCCCAAGGTATTTCAGTTACAACAGCCATAACCTCATTGGAGGATTGTCCTAAAAGAGTTTTTGCAGTCAAAGGAAGAAAGAATCTGCAAGCCACATAGCCAACAGACTCTCTCCTGATTATTCACAGATGACAACATCATCCTTGTACTCCGTCACTTCCTTGCCGTTGATGAGCTGGACAATGACCTCACAACCCAAGTCCTCGACAATCGTTCCCTCTGTCTGACCTCTTCGGGGATAAAGCAAGGTGCAGAAACACCCTACAACGCCGTCCAACTGCTCCATGTCTATCGTTGCCATATCCGTTCCTCCTTGTTAGCCGAATGTGATTGGATTGATGCAGAAATTCGTGTCCTCTGCCTCATACTCGTATTCATTGATGAAGTCAATCATCTTCTGTTCGCTTCTTCCGTCCTGTGAGACACCAGTCTTCTCACACCACAACTTGATAGCATCACCAAAGGTGGAGTAAGCACCCTCACAATCCTCAAAGAGTTCTCCGTCTGCAGTGACGTAGCACTCTTCGGGGAAGAAGTCGTTCTCATCGTGCGTATAGAAGATGTCGCAACCTGGCTCAACCTCTCGCCAACTGATTGAAAGTTCATCGCCAAGTGCCTTGTTCACCTCCTCAAAGAACAAGTCGCATGAAGACCAAGCACTTTCGGTGTCAAAGGACAAGAGGGCATAATCGTCTTCCACGTTCTCCTCATACTCTGCCCAATAGATGTGTCCTCTCACCGAGATGCCTTTCTTCTCGTAGTCAATGCCATAGTGTTCTGCCAAGAGATACAGATACACATTATTACTGTTCACCTCCAACTCTTGGAGTGTGTTCCAAAGGTCTGCCACGGCTTTGCGTGAGCCTGTCACCTTGTACTGAGTGTCGCAAATGTTAGCCATAAGATAAAATTTTTATTTTCTTCCCTTATGTAGAACCAACTACCATCGGGATTGATTAAAGAATTATGTTGCCCCAAAAGGTGTTATGGCTCATCAATGCAAGGTTTTGCCGTCAAATACTACCTCTGCCACAATCAGAGCGTGGAGATTTCACGGACAAACCACAGGCACCGACCTTGCAGGATGAACGCCATGACAGGTACCTTTGCAACACAATTCTTATCAAAGCCCGATGGGGTGGTACATGGCAGACTGCATGGTACAGCAGTGTGAAGTGACGTTATAGGTGGAGATAAGGCTATAAGAGGTTTTTGCAGTCAAAGGAGAAAAGAGTCCACAAAGTGCAGTATCTACAGGACAAAAACACTTTAGTTTACCTTGGTTAGCTCTTATATATATGCTAACCTAAAGTAAACTGTATATATGTCCGTCTAAAACCCGAAAACCGTACGGGTCAGCTTACGTCAGAAACAGAAGTATAGAACCATAGAAGTGGTTCAAGAAGTCTTTCTTCCTTTGACTGCAAAATATTATCTTTGCACGAATCATAATTGCCCTGTAGGATTTAATATAATTTAACACTCTTTGTTGAATGCAAGGAAGAACAGCTTCAATATGCTGAATATCAGTAGTATAACATTGTGTTAACCCTTAATCTGTAGAAAAGGATGTTATCATACAAAGTAATGTCCATTTGTACTTTTTCTATATGGTTTTATACTTACATTTGCATATCATTTGTATCTTGATAACAGTAACTAACTGATTATCAATATACTTTATATTTGAGGAAGTGAAGTAAAGTCCGGTAATCAAGGATAAATAAACATAGGACGGGCGCAACCCAATGGGTTGCGCCTATTTTTTTTGTAGGAGCAGTTGTAATTTCCGTGGGCCGCTGTGGCGCGTGCGTATACGTTTACGAAAACGTTAAACGTTATAACGTTAAGACTACAACACGGACAATACTTCGCAAGGGTTCGTGAAGGAGTCTGTTCCTGTAAAGGTGTTGATTGGCAGCATAGTGTCAAATGCTAATATATCCCTCCTGGTCATATCCTCTACGATATTTGTTTATAGCATCAATGAGGTTTTGAAGAGCAGGAATATGGGTTGCTAGGTTTTTGAATTTTTGGTATTGCGCATTGTACCTTTGTCCTGTGCCATTATTTGCCAATCTCTGTTCTATATCCTTTGGGATAAGGAATGAACTACGCTCTCCTAAGTGGGCATGGAATTCCGTGAGGAAAATGTTTATGCCGGCCAGATCGAAATCTCCGAAATGTATGTAGTGGTTTGGTATGGAGCACAACCAGGAACGGAGGTCTGTGGATTGTGGATAGCGGGAAACGAACAGAAGACGATGGAGGCCCAGCTCGGAAGAGAAAAGGGCTCGCTGTTGGCGAATCTTTCGGAAGTTTTCCATATTTTCGATTCCCACCACAATGACATCCTCTGGAATTACGAATGTCTTCCAGTCCGCAACATACAGGAAACTGCCTTCTTGAGGATCCACCATCCATGGCGATCCGTTCAGCCGACACGCAATAGGTTCATAACTGTTTATGGGAAATCCTGGACATGATCGGACGGCCGCTAGTTTGGAGTTGCCCGTATCTCTCGCCATCGAGGCACGCGAGTCGGAGACGTCGATTTCCAGCACACGGTAGCTTTCGTCCTTGTCGATGAGATATCTTCTCAAAGCCTCTGTGTCTCGCGCCCGATACGATTTTCTTGATCCACGGGCCACTACGGATAGCAGTCCCTCTGCCATCAGTTCGTCAGTCAGCTGCCTGCTCATTTTCGAACCAGCTACTTGCTCGCCTTTCAGCAAGGTTTTTATAGACGCGCTTATTGCCATAAATGATACACTTAATTGAGCCGTTTAAGCAGTTTCTCCACCCTCGTTTTCACACCCTGTTTGCTCAGCAGATACGTGTAACGGTAGTCGTAGGGGTTGTACGACGTGGGGGAACTGTTGATGAGATAGATGTTTCGCGAATTGGCGAATTGCAAGATGCCTTTGATATTGTTGGGATGCAATCGCCCTATCTCGTCCATCATGCAATGTACGATAAAGTCGCCTCTCTTCTTGGCCGCTTTTTTCTTGAACACATTGATGAGCATGATGTTCACCATCGCTTTCACCAGAATGTCTGTACCATCAGACCCCACATTGTTGATACGCTCCACCCAGAGGGTGTCATTGTCGTTCTCCTTGACGCGGAACTGCAGGCGGAAGGCGTCGCCAAGAGAGACTTTTGGACGGTTGGGCTCGTTCAGTAACTGATGGGCGAGGCTCTTCAGATAGTCCACCACCTTGCGGTTCACCTCGTCGCGATTGTCCCCCGAGAATAGGTTGAGCTCGCCGATGGAGAATTCGTTCTCGACCGTATAGTCGTGGATGGACATGAGCAGCCGCATCAGTTTGTCGGACGACTCGTTGGCCCTGAGCTCAATGCTTTTGATGACTCCGGCAAAGTTTTTCTCCACAAAGTCGCGATTGATGTCTTGTATCACACGGTCCACGTCCGAGCGGCGTCTCATCAGTGCGCCTATCTCTGTCGAGATACGTCCCAGGATGTCCTTGTAGTGTTCGCTGGTACGACGGCGAAACTCCTCTATCTTGTTGTTGTCCATGAAGTCCTGCAGGTCCGCGGCTATCTGTAGATGGTCGTGGTCCGTCACGGGCATGGTGTTGAAATGGAAAGCATTCTGCGGCTTGAAATTGCGGTTGAACCCAACCACCGCGTCCTTCAGCTTGTCTATCGATTCGCGTTTCTGGTTCACCGTGCCGCGCAGCTGGCTCAACAGTTGCTGGCAGTCCTGGCTGGTCGTTGTGGCTTTGTCGTCGGAGAGAAACGTGTCAGGCACGAGGTGCTCATTCTCCACGATCTGATGATACTGCTTCAGTCCCTCTCGCCTATGGGCGAGATTCTTGCCAACCGCCTTCTGGCGCTCTTCCAGTTCCTGTCGCTTCCTCTCCATTCGCGCCCGCTTGTCCTCATAGCGTTGGCGCATCATGGCGAGTTGCTGTTCTATGTCCTTGATGCTCTTTTTGATTTCGGGCTCCTTGGCAAACAGATTTTGCTCTGCATAGCGATATCTGATCACCTCGGGGCGCTCAGCCTCGATTTTCTCCAACAACGCCCTTAACCCCTCCAGCGCCTTGCGATATTGTGCAAGCAGGGAAACATCCACGCCTTGGCCCGCAAGCTCGGCTTTCTGCTGTTCGTCAAGTTGTTTTTTCTGCTTTGTAAACTCCTTGTGCCTGATGGATGCTTCCGCTACCTGCTCCTCTTCGAATGCGCGCAGATCGTGGTCGAGCGCTTTTGCCGACCTGTTGAAGGCGGTGTCGAGTTCTTTGAGTTCCTTTTTGTTCTTGGCTTCCATTTTCTCGCGCCTGTCCTTCTCCTCCTGCACTTTCAGCAGTGCTTCGTTGAAGGCCCGCTGGCGAACCTCTTCCTCTTTTTCGATGAGTTCCTGCTCTTCCATCTCCAGCTTGTGCAGCTGGTTCTCCAGGTTCTGCCGCTTGACGGGTATTTGGTCTTCCTCTACTCTTAGCAACGTCGCTTGTTCGCGAAGCGGTTTGATCTCTGAGGCATATTTTTTCCCGAGTTTAGAGATCTCGTCCTGAAGTTCAATGGGCAGTTGGGAGAGTAGCCGATTGACCTTCCGCACCTCCCCTTCCAACGCCTTCTTCTCCTCCCTATACTCCTCGGGCGTATGATGCACGGAGTCTATTTTGTCCAAGTTGAGCTTTACGCCAAAGAAACTGTTAGAAGCAGTGTCTCTCTGAGGCTCAAGACCCTCTGCGTAGAGGATGCGCTCCTCATCGACCACCTTGCCTATGGTGTGCTCCCAACCTTCGGCATTGGTGCAAAGCCAATGGTAGAGCGAACCCTCCAGGTGGGCCAGCAAACCATCGATCTTCGCTATTTGGCCACGCACCTGGTCGCGCCGCCCTTCCAGGCGCTCCTGCTCGCGACTGGAGGCTTGCCTCAGTTCGGCCTCTTTCGCCTCATATTGGGCGGTGATCCGGTCGATCTGGCTTTTCACGGCATTTTTCTGGACCTCATTTTCTTTCTCGGCCATAGCCAACTGTTGCAATTGTTCCCTCACCTGCTTGATGTCCTCAGCCCGAGGGTGCCACTGGCGGAGTTCCCTCCATGCGCTGTCAGCTCTGTGTTGCTCTGCCGCCAACGTCTCCAGACGTTCGTCAGACTCATGTCGCCAGTCGTTGAAGGCTTCCGTGAGTCGAATCCTGTTCTTGGTGCGCTCCTCTTCCAAGCGCTTGCGCTCCGTCTGCTGTGCGGCCTGCTTCTTATAGTACGCCTCTTTTTGAGCATTCTCGAACGCCTGATGAGCATTTTCCAGTTTTCCTCTGGCTATGTTGTATTTCTCCTCTATCGAGGCGTGCGTCTTCAGAAGGTCGTCCAGTAGCATTTGTTTCTCGGCAGCCTCCTGCTTGGTCGCCTCCTCGCGGCGGGCAAGGGCGAGCTTCTCCTCTATGCCCATGGCCTCAAACTCCTTTCTTGTCTGCGCTATCTCCTTCAGCTTGTTCTTTTTTGCACCCAATTCCTGGTTCCGGGAGTCTCTCTCTTTGCCATATTCGTCGGCGAGCTCCTTTTCTCGCTTGCGCTCCTTGCCGATGCTCGTCTTGAGTTCTGCCTCCTCGGCTTCCAAGAGCGGGATCTGCTGCTCGCTTTCTGCCACGGCATGATTCAGCCTGTGCCATACGTCCAGCAGTTGTTGGTCGAGCGCCACAATCTTTCTCCCCTGTTCCGCTATTTTCAACGCTTGCTGGCGCACGGGGTAGTTGCCGTCTCGTGTCTGACGAAACCAGCAGTCTATCTCGTCATACTCGCATTCGAAGTCAGTCACCAGTCGTCGGTAGGTCTGTAGGTCGATGGGGAGGTCCTCGTCCGTCATGGACTGGATGATGGTGGTCTTCACGAAGTCGGCGTCCAACTTGGTGTTTAGAAACACGTTCTGGATACTTCGCGGAATGTTCTGATAGTGTGCGCTCTGCACCAGCGCATAGCGCGTGTATTTATGGTCGCGTGTGTTGCCGAAAATGATGTCCCTGAACATCACGCCCGAGTCGATCCTTGCCGAAACCGCCACCTGCTTGCCTATGCGCTCACGGATCTTCACCCAGTCGCTCAGCACCTGCTTGTCCTCGCCTATGAGCCATTTGCGCTGATAGGGCGCGTCGATGAATCGCCATGAAGCCCGCCCCTGATAGCGGCTCACCAAAATGGTGTAGGCCCCGTTGTCACGCATCACCTCGTAGAGTATGTGCGAGTTGGACTGGCGGAAATAGAACTCGTCAAACGTCTTCTGTCCCTGCTGGATGCCCAGGCGATGCTTGTCGGCATTGTAGAAGAAGAGCAACGCTCTCAGCACGGTACTTTTTCCCACACCCTGCGTGCCCGTGAAATGCACATTGCCATCCACCGAAATCTCCGCATACGGGATGTTGGCGCTGTTGATAAATATGATTTTATTCAGGTGTTTCATCTTCGTTGGCTATTTGAATCATGTTGACCAGCTCCTCGGCATAGTGGAAGGCGGAAGTGACCTTGTAGGTCTCGTCCTGCTCGCTGACGCATTCGGCAAAGCCCATACCCAGCATCTCCTGAATCAGCTTGTTTACGATCTCCAGATAGGATCCTACGCCGTATTTTCTGAACAGATGGCCTGCCTTCTCTTTTAGTTCGATGTCCAGGCTTATCTGTTCCACCAGATGGCTCTTGCGAAACTGGTAGCCAGCAGCGAACGACTGATTGTAGCACTTCAAGAAGTCCAGGTAGTCGAGCCACTTGGAGAAACTGTCCAGTTTCTGTTCGACGGACTGCTTTCCCTCGCCTATTCGCGAGAAATAGAAATATCCATTGCCAGTCTCCAGCCGAAGGCCGATCTCCTTGAAGTAGTCGGCGTAGTCTTCGTAGTTTTCCTCTATGTCCTCATATAGATGACGGGTGGAGGCGTCCGCGCTGTCAATCGAGAGAAACTCTCCCCGGCTCAGTCGCTCATATATCTTTTGGGTGTTATTTCGCATAGATGATTGGGTATTCAATGTCTTGATAAGTCGCATATCTCCCCGTCGTCCGACATTCGTCCGGATGGAGGATGACCAGCTGGCAGAAGAGGGCAGCATGGTCTTCGAGACTGCGTTTCGCCTTGTAGTCGTATCTCAGAATGAAGTCAAACAGATTGTGGCTCGACGCAGAAAAAGCATTCCAAACCTCTGTAGGATCCACCTCCTTCAGCCTCAGCGTATGTTCCTGTAGGTCTACGTCGGTCAGTGGTTCCGCCTCGGTTCTGGCCGTCTTCTTCAGTCCGTTGCGCTCCGCTATCCGTCTCAGAATGGCTGTCGCCTGGTCGTTCTCCCTTAGCATTTCCAGCGAGAGGCGGATCCTGCTATATTGCCGCGACTCCATCCAGACGGGGTTGTTATCTTCGAGGACTTGCAGCAGATTGGTGTCCGTCTTGATGAGCAACTGGTCCTGCAGGTATTTCAGTTTGCGTATTTTCTTGTAGAGCTGGTTCTGATGTTCTATCTGGTTGATGTAGATGATGATCTGTCTGTCTATCTCCATCAGCGCATGATAAGCCTCCACAAAGTCGTGTTTCACGTCGCTGCACGTCTTGGCCATGTGGGGATCGTTGGCCATGAGGAAGAAAGCCTGCTCGTTGTCGATCAGTTTCTCACACTCCTGTATCATCGCTCGGATGCTATGGCTCTTCTCGTCCATATTCTGCAGCTTCTTTTTCTTGATGACGTAGTTGGGCTCTTGCTTGTAGGCATTGTCCATATTGCGTTTCAAGTCCACGACATTCTTCAGGGTTCTGAATCCTGTCTTTTTCAGCAGTTGCCGCACGCTGTCTTGGTAGCCCGCCTTTCGGTTGATGTTGGTCTCTTGCAGGTAATAACCTATATACTCTTTCAGCGTATTGATACACTCCTGGACGCTCAACACGCTGATTTCCTCGTTGACATTCAGCACCTCCTCGAAAAAGTTGAGGTAGTCGCTCTCGATCTCTACCGTATTGCCCGTTTCGACCAGCACCCCGTAGTCAATGAGCCTTCTGAGACGCATCTCGTTTCCCCCGACGAGCTCCAAAGCCACTCCTAACGGAAACTTCATCAGTTTTCGTTTCTCAAACATCTCGCTCAGCAACCCTTGCTCGCGCGACAATGTTTTGGTGAGTTCTTCTATCGTCCTAAAATGAGAGAGTATCTCCATGGGCCATCGTGTTGTTTAAGTCTTTTCCTGCGAGAGCGACTCTTGTCCATGCCTTTTGCCTGGAGCCTCCTCGTCGCCTTCACTTGCAAAGGTACGCATTTTTTTGGAACGAGGCTCGTTTGCTCATCTGTTTTGTCATCAAATGGAGCAGAGATTATCGTCTGGGCCTGTCGACAAGTGTCCTTCTTTCTTCGTGTCCCCTCGCGCTCAGGATGTTTGGTTAGTGGCCTGGAGGCTATCCACGGACAATTGTTCTCTTGCGCCTCTTATTATCAGCTTACGTCTTTCTCTTGTCTGGGCAACGTCAAAACGTCAAAACAAAGATGCCAAAACAAAAACGTTAAACGTTATAACGTTAAGACGTTAATAGGATGGCTTGGGCAGGTTAAAGAGCCAGGAAAGTGGACGGGTGTCCCCGTTTTGGATGGGTGGATATCCTCCGTTTTCAGCACGTAGTTTCCGTAGTTGTTTCCGTAGTATCGGTAGGAGTTTCCGTAGTATCCTTGGTGTTTCTTTCCAGTTTTAGGCAAGTTTCGATTCTGTCAGGATTACTCTTTTCTTAGAGCTGTTGATATTTCTGTGGATTGTTGTGGCAGGCGTATGCGCAAGTTCGAGGTAGAACTTCCATCCAAGGTAAGCGCATGCGTTTTTGAAAACGTTAAACGTTATAACGTTAAGACGTTAATAGAACGGGCTTGGCAGACTAAGGGGTCAGAAAAGTGAACGGATATCACCAGAATTGGTGAACGGGTATCACCGGAATACGCAAAAACACGACAATCATTCTTATCTCTATGGGGAAAATTAAAGGAATTCTCTTTGCCGTACGACACAGAGAAATCCTAATGATCGATTTGGTTTTATATTATTTAGAATGGAAGATCATTTGGATTCAAATCAGTCGGATATTGAGGAACTATTTTTGGATATTGTTCTTTATAAAAAGACAAAAGAAACAATCCTATCGTAGACACGGAATTAACAATAAAATATGCATAAAGTGGATTTTTGACAATATTGTCGTCGTCTTTTTTCCCATGAACAATAGTCTTACTACTTCTTATATCTTCTATGGCCTTACAACAGTTAATCAACGAGTTTGCAATTTTCTTTATCTCAGTAGGAAAAGAATGGTCTGTATCCAATCTGAAGGCTTTGCAGATTGTACTTATCAGTTTTTGACAACGTGTCCTTTTCGTTGTATTGAGTATTTACTCTATCATCGCTTAGAATTTCCTTTATTATACATTCTAAGGCTGAGTTTGCAAGGGCAATAGCGAGGCTCGGGTCGTCTTCAACATTTTTATACGCCTTTTCAAAAGTTTGGCTTGCTGTTTCGAAGTCTGATTTCAATTCGTTCTTGAAAACAGGTATTGAAGGTATAAAATCAGGAGTTTCAACTCCTAAGTCTATTGCTATTTTGAGCAAAGTTTCGCCATCTATGCTATGGAGTGTTTCCTTAACATCAATTTTCTTTTGCTCATTGTCCTTGTAGCGGATGTAAAAATTTTGGTTTTCAAAACTATCATAGTATTCTATCCATTTCGACATATAACGTGAAACGTCTTCATATCCTTTATACAATTCAAACAATTTGTCGTTGATGTTTTGTATCAGATTCATCTGATATTAGGAGATATTTTTGTATTCATATTTACAATTTGTCTATTATCACACATTCGTCCAGCTTGTCAAAAGTCGTATCGATAAACGTGTAACCAATCATTTTTGTTGTATCAATCGGTTGGAGGATTGCGTATTGTTTGCGGACATACCGAAGTTCAAAAGCCAAACGGAGAGCTTTGCTATCGGCTTCGTCTTCTTCCGTTTGCTTCGCCTCTTTGCCTGTGATAGTTCGCACCTTGACAATCTCATACACATCACGTACTCCCAGCCCTTTGATGTAGGGCATGAAGAAGTGAAGGTCTTGAAGAGCGATGGTTGTTGGGAATTGTTTTCCTGAATAATACAAGGTTGCAGTTCCGTCCATAAACGCCTGAAACAATCTGTTGTCCTCTTTCACCAATCCAATAAGTACACGGTTGCCTACCTCCACATACGCGCCCTTTTGCGGTATGACATGCGCAATGGTCTCGGATGATTTGGTATGGATAAGTTCGTCAATGAATTTCTCCAAAAGCTTCCGGTTCTCTACATCCTTAGGACGAAGAGGGAAGGCACCGATATTCACTTCCTTGATGGTCTTATAGAACTTCGACACAGCCACATCATTCGGCTCACCGTCACCAGGGAAGAGAATATACCCGCCAATGACTTCTTTTTTCAACGCATTAGCGTCATAGTCTTTGTAGTATATGGCATCGCGATAGCGGTGCATTTGGTTGATTGCATCTTCTGGCGGCACATCCACGCCCTTGTCCTTGCCGTCTATGCGATATTTCGCATCAAAGAGGTAGGTCATCTTCATGCCTTGCTGCAAGTCGTTCTTGGTGAGCTGCAATACGATGTCTGGTTTCTGCGGTACGGTCGGCACAACCAGGTCTTTCATGCCCACATTGTTGTTTTCCTTGTCGGCGTTCTTTGGGTTATATACCAATTCTGCCAACTCCACGCCATCCTTACGGAACAATATGCGAGAGTGTTCGCCTTTGCCAAGCTCCCAAGAGAACACTCCGTTCATCTCCAAACGGTTCCGGTGCTCCACGTCCTCATCTTGCAGACGCAACTGGTCTTTCACGATATGGCTCACTTCTATGAAACACCATATCTCATAGAGCGTTGCTATATCCTTCGTCTGCAAGCGATACAGGCCGTCATTCAGCGAATAGGCTCTTCTAAGTAAATTCCATGTACGGTACACTTGGCTATAGCCCGTTGCCTTTTGCAGCACCATGCTCTCTTGATTTATTCCCTTAAACCTTCCTATGGTTCGGAAGAAGGGATGGTGTTGCAGCCGTTTCAATGATTCCGAGGTTGCATGTATGGCAGCCTTCATCGTATCTGAAGCAGTCTTTACCGCCTCGATGCGTTGGCGCAGATCCTCATACCGCTTGCTTATCTGATGAAGTGCAAACTTCAAGAAGCGGTTCTCTTGCGTGTCATTCGATAGTATATGTTGCTCCACACGATAAAGGTAGGCTGGCTCCTTGCGATGCTCTGCCAGTTTGTTCTCTATGTAATGGGGAGTTTGTATCAGTTTGTCTGCTCTTAGATACACCTCCTCACCGTGAAGTCTGTGGCGAGGTCGGTCAATGATGCTTTTGCAGGCTTTTATGAATTTCTGTTGTTCTCCCTCAAACACGCTCCACCAGACGATATCGGGGTGCTCGCCGTTTTGGTCGGGCGAGAAACCGTGAAACGTTCGGCGCATATAGTCCAATGACAACATGCGGTATTCTCGCTCTATGTCCTCCACGATTGCGCGCCAATGCTCGTGATAGTCGAGCTTCGTACTCAGAACTTCAAAACCGAAACGGAATGTCCTTGTCTCTTTGTCTACCTTATATATAATCTGTATCTCGCTTCGTCCGATTTCATTCTTGTAGTTGATGAAACCAGCCAATATGTGGCGACGAAAGGAGAAGCGGTCGTTGTCGTTTTGCAAGATGGAACCAAACTGAGCGTCTTTCACATAGTCTTTGAACTCTATCCAGATGGGATAGTCTGCATTGTCAAAGAATGTAGCAGGAGCAGGAACACCTTGCTCCATGTCTATCTCGTGGTTGGCCTCCATTGTCCGTCTTACAGACACGACACCTTCCGACCAAGAGTAAGTGGAGTAGAGCTTGTCCTCGCCCACATTACTCTTAGCCTTGTTCCAAATGTCGTCGAACTTCGTGCATTCGACAATCATCGTGAAATCTTTGTGTTCTATGGTCAACAGTTCCATCTGTATTCCTTTTAGCTCCAAAAACTAGTGTAACCCGAAACGAGTTTGGCCTTCATTTCTTTCAGCTTTGCCAAGGATATAGATTTGACAGTGTTGTCCTCTCCCGATATTGTCTTCAATCCGTCCTCGATAGCTTTGCTTAAATTGTCAAGTAATTTGTCGCTAATCTTTGTGTCGTCACCCTCAATGCGCGATAATACTTTCATGCTGGTAATCTCGTCCAAGGCACGAGCTACAACATAGCCTTGCTCCAAATCCTTGCCGTTTTCATCTTTGCAATACGGCAAGTTGTTCACTACATAGAGCAAGAACTCGTTGCGAGTGCGGTAAGCCACCTTGAATGGTGTTCCTTCCAATACGTCATTTACCTTTTGCAGATAGTCGAGTGCAATGTCGCAAACATTGGTGTAGTCATTGTAAACATCCACGCCTTCCACGGCAGAGCCGACAAGCTCTGCCGTGCCAAGTTTGCCTATCCGTTCATTGCGTTCGGTCAAGCCTCCGTGCAAGTCCACCTCGTTCATTTCGATAGTCATGGCACGGTCGAGTACCTTACGAGAGAACGAGAAGGTTGTCTCGTCCATATTCACTGTTCCTACGACTATGAGGTTTTGAGGAATGCAGATACCTTCCTTGTTGAATTGCTTGCGAATGTCCTCGTTAGAAGTCAACGATGCTGTAAGGTTGAAATACCATTCCTCGTCGGCCTTTTCTACTATCGGATCCGTAGTCACTGTACCGTCTTCATGACTCTTGCGAGATTCTATCACACTTAGATATTCGGCAAAATATTGTTCTACAGGGGCAAGATTCATCTCGTCCAAGCACAAGAAGTATGGCGTTTCAGTATCTTCCCATGCTCTTGCTACGAATTTCAAGAACTCTCCAGCTACAAATTCTGCCTTTCCGCTGACACGGCTCACATAACCAATCAAGTCGCTTGAGTCGTGCCAATTTGGTTTCACCTGCACCATTTGGAAGTTCTTTGGCTTCTGCGCCTTATATTCTCCCGACCCTTCATCCCAACATGCTCTTGCCAACTCCCGCACTATTCGGCTTTTACCTGTGCCGGATATTCCGGCAAGCAAAAGGAACGGCTTGGATTTTATGGCGGTGATGTAGGGGCGATAGGTTGAAGATTGCACGCCAGATGTGACTTTATTTGCAGTTTTCTGGTCTGGAGCTTCTGAAAAATCTTTCGTCTTTTTGTTCATAAAGTATGAACGAGCTTTGATAAAACACACATAATGGATTATACTGCCAGACCGCCAGCCTTGGTTCTTGTCATTATCGTGTTTTGCGAACTCTTCATCATTCAAAAGAGTGTCAGCGATATTCTCAACTTCATTAGGAACAGTAATATCATACATACTTTTTATATGCTTCCAGATTTCTGGCTTATAGTCAAAAAGCCTGTCAACTTCCAGAAATGCCAAAAAACTTTGGACAGCTGTAGGTTGTAAATTGAATCCTTTATTTGTCCTTCGGGATGACCTTGCTATGTTTGAAAGGTAATATGTAAATTCTTCTTTTATTCTTTGCCTTGAGTCCATTTTTTCTTAATGATTAGTAATGTCTTCTTGCGAGAAGTTTTCCGAGAGGGTAGAAATAACCTCATTAATTTTATCTATTTACCCCAAGAGCAATTCTTTCTTATTCTGTTCCATCTTATTTTTTCTTTTTGTTCTCCAAAGCCTTTTTCTGTTCACTTGCCAATCTGCGTTCAACCTTCTTTACATCTTCTGCTGGAGGAAGGTTCTCTGGGACTATACCACGCTGCACAAGCATATCTCGAACAGCAGCATTGTTGGCAATATGCTCTTGGCTTATACGACTTTCTCCTTGAAGGTCTTTGGTCTGTACATTCACACTCGTCATTTCTGCCGCAAAATCTTTTGCTTTGATACTGATAGTGGGAAGAAAATCTGCTAATGGTCGTTTCTCGGAGATTCCCATGTGTCGCTTCAGCGTTGCAGTATTCAAACGAAATAATGCTTGGTCTCCTTTGGAACGTATCACAGCAAAACTCTTGTCATTCACCCCTCGTTCATAAAGTACGCCAGAAAGTTTACGTTCTGTTTCCTGTAGTTTAGCACGTGCCTTAACTCTTTCAACTTCAATAAGACGCTGTTCTATAAGTTCTGCACGACGAGTTTGTACAGCAAAGTAAGTTTGTGCAAATGCGATTTGTGGTTTACGAGGGTCGCCATTTTGAGCGACAAGGTAGCAAGCATAGCGTGTTAGCATAATGTCATCTATCTGACGCTCAGCACCAGAACCGATAACAACCATTTTATTGACGTCAATAAAATGGTCTTCTACATTTTGTCCTACATTTACACACGCTTCCTTGGCTTTGTCTATTACCTTTGTGAAATTTTGCCAAAGTTTATATCCTAACAGAGAACACAAATCTCTTGCACTCCAACATTCTACATCATTGAGAACGCATGACACTTGTTCAAACTGAGAGAACAATGCTTGTATTTTTTCTTTTTTCATTTTGTTTCGTTTTTGAATTCTTCGAACCGCACTAAGTCGGTTAGTTCCACGTCTAATATTTTGGCATCAGATAGCCTAAGTCTGGTTGACTTGAATTGGTACACCATTTAGATATGGTTGTTTGGTCTTTATCTAATTGTTCCGCCAACCATTTGTTCGTCCGTTGCTTTTCTGCAAGAACTACTTTTAGCCTATTTGAATATTTACTTGTCATATAGTAATCCTATCTATTGGCAAAGATACGGCAAATTTTTCTATATAAAGAATGTCCAAATGAAAATTATAGGATATCCTCCGTTTTTCAGCAACATGTGGGTGCTATCTCTTTTGCCATTACCTTAGGATTATTACAGATTGTGTTTAGAATGGTTTCCATTGTATTGGCAGGATTTTCCGTTGTAGTATAGGGAGTTTTCGTAGTTGTTTCCGTAATATCCTTGATGCTTCTTTCTAGTTTTAGGCAAGTTCTAACTCTGTCTTATGGATTGCTCTTTTCTTGGAGTAGTTTGATTTTCTCGTGGGTTGTTGTGGTAGGCGTATGCGATTTTGAAAACGTTAAACGTTATAACGTTATCATGTAAGAACGTGAGTCTGCCATATCAAGGGGGGATAGATTTACTCTAAGGCGTGATTTCGTGGCAACGTGACTTCTTTCTTTTGTCTGAGCAACATCAAAGCAAAGATGCCCAAACAAAAACGTTCTAATAAACCGTGTTTTGTCTGTAATTGATGATGTGTGCAACGTGGTTGGAAATCAATTGATTATGTGTTTTACCACTAACTTTTGTGGCATTTTACCGCTAGCTTTTGTGGTGTTTTACCACTAACTTTTGTGGCATTCTGTTTTAAGTTTTGCGGTGCTTTGTGGGTTTTATCAAGGCGAGCAAGGCGGCTGCTGGGTTGTTTGCTTGAGTGCCACTTAGGGGGACCTTGGCGATGATAGCTTAGGGGCGAGGCGGATGGTTGCTTATGACTGGCGCGGAGGGTAACTGAGGGACGTTTCTGGGCGTCTGTTGGCATGGGGCGAGAACCGTCGTTTACATGCTTTGTGAGTTGTTGTAAGCATGGGTTGTGAACTGTCGTTTGCATGGGGCTTGGAGTGCTTTTTGCGTGAGAATGGGTGGTTAGTGGAGAAGAGAAAACGTTAAAACGTTAAACGTTAAGAGTGATATGGAGGGGTTGATTATAACGTTTTAACGTTTAACATTATAACGTTTTTGAAACGGTGTTCTATAGTCAAGAAAATAGTATATATAATATATTATATATACTATTTTCTTGTATTTTTTACATCACCTCGTTTTCTGCTGTTTTTTCCTTCTTTTTCTATTCGAAGAGTGTTTTTCTTGCATGAGTTGTAAAAACTACAATAGTGTAGATAATCGGGCGGTTATTGATAGAATGTGAAAATGAAAACGTTATAATGTTAAACGTTATAAAGTAATGAAGGTTTCTTGGAAATGGCCTTGGTCGTCTCGATAAAATGTTGTACCTTTGCATTCGTGATACAGGTCTTGCTCGAAGGGCGGACCGTCAATTACTAATAAGAAAACCGTGGGAGTTGACTCGCCGTGATGGGAGCCTGCGCCTCCCCCTTAAACACTTTTGTTAAATGATTAAAACCCATGCTATGATGGACAAGCAAGAAATTTACCAGGACGGCCAAAACCTAAACGACGCCGTCAAAACACAAGAGATGAATCTTGACAACGCGGACGACCATTCGCAAGTGGTGGACCAGCAGGCTGCCGACTGCTCGCAAGAGGAGGATTCGGAGGCTGTGGAGGGTTCCGAAGTGGTGAGTGTCGATGCTGCAGATACAGCCGATGTTGCCGATGCTACAGTTGCTGCTGACGCTACCGACGCTGCTGACGCTACAATCGCTGCTGACGAGCTCGATGCTGCTGATGTTACCGACGCTACTGGTGCTGCCGATGTTGCTGGTGCTGCTGATGTTGCAGATGAGTCTGAGGGTCTGGCCTACATGGGAATCCCCTACGACCGTCTCATCGCCTGCTGGTGGAGGCTCTACAACGAGGGCAAGGATCCGGTGAGGGCCAATGCCCAGACGCTCATCTTTGAGTTGGCCCTGGGTCTCCGCACCATCTGCGACAACGACCGCAAACTGTTGGGCCGCATCATCCCGTGCTACGGCGGACTGTCGGAGGCAGTGAAGATGAGTTGTATCGACGCCGCGCTCGCCGAGAAGCGGACGCAGATGCCACGCAGGATGAGGGACGTGATCGAGAGCGTGAGAGAGGACTTGGCCTACGAGCAAAGACTGGAGGATATGGACGCAGAGCAGGACGGGCTCGTCTATTATGATGCGCTGCCCGAAATGCCGCAGGGAGTGAAGGAGAGCATCAGCGCCGTGGGTCCGCATCTCGCCATGCCTGCTATCTTTGCCATCACGCCGGCCATCGGAATGCTGGCCACGGGCGTGCGCATCCAGATTCACGGCCACTGGTCGCAGCTCAACCTCATCAGTTATATCGCCGGTGATTTCGCCTCGGGCAAGGGCAACATAGACCCCGTGGTGGGGGCTTGGGTCTCGGAGGTGAAGCGGGTCGATAAGGCCTATCTGGCGGCGGAGGAGGACTGGCGCGCACGGAAGCGGGCGGCGAAGAACAAGAGCGAGCAGCCGGAGGAGCCGAAATATCCCGTGCGCTGCCTGACGCTCAATAGCACCGTGGCCAATCTCGCCGAGCGACTGGCCAACACGCTGGGCAAGCACGCCTTCTCCTTCACGCCCGAGGCCGACACCGTGGCGCAGCGCTGGCGCACGGCGATGGGCGACTTCTCCGTGATGCTGCGACAGGCCTACGACGGCACGCCCTACGACCGCGAGGCCAAGTCGGTGGACGCGGTCAATGTGCACATCGAAAAACTGTTGTGGAACGTCGTGATGTGTGGCACGCCGGACGCTCTCTTCCGTGTTGTCACCAACTATACGGACGGTTTTCTGAGCCGACTGGCCTTGGCCCGCACGCCCGACAACACCTTCGCGCCGCTGGCGGAAAACCTCTACCATCTGACTGGCGCGCATGAGGCGAAGATCCAACAGGTGGCCCATTTGTTGCCCCTGATGAGTGGCGACGTGGAGCTGGAGAAGCTGGAGGCGACAGGTCGCAGGTGGCTGGAGGTGATACGACTGGAGGGTATGAGAAACGACGACAAGACGCTGGCGCGCATGCGATTCCGCATCTGCCCCACGACGATGCGCATGATGACTTGCCTGATGCTCTGCCGCGTGGCCGAGCGGCTCATCCAGGATCACGGCGTGAAGGGTGCGGAGGATAAGTTGAGAAGCGATCCCACGCTGTGGCGCACGATGGTGGTCGAGGAGCAGACTCCAGAGATGCTCGAGGTCTTCGACTTGCTGGCCGACTACATGCTCGACAATGCGCTCTACTTCTTCCGCCAGCGTATCGAGGCGGCCTTCTCCTCCAGCGCCTACCCTCACTCGGCCTTCAAACGCAGCCGCAAGGGCAAGAACGACACGATCTTCCAGCAGCTGAAGATGGTCTTCACCGCCCAGGAGGCTCGCGAGGCCACGATCAGTCTGCGCGGATGCAGCGTCTCGCAAGCGCGGGTCGGCATGATGCTCTACCGATGGGAGCAGCAGGGGCTGATCGAGAGGAACGATGAGAAGTCCTACCGCAAACTACTGCGCACCACATTCTGACAAACGACCAAAAGACTGCTCCAATGGATGGGCCACCTTACATCTTAACGTTTTAACGTTTAACGTTTAACGTTTTTGTTTCTGCATCCGTCCATTGGAGCAATCAAGCTGAACGGTTGAATATTTCGTTGCTCATTTCTTCAGATACTTTATCAGGGTTTCGATAGAATTGACTTTCTTGCCATCTGCCTGGGCGTAGCGCTCAAAGATGCTGGCGTCCATGTGTAGGAAGTCTTCTATATCCATGCGTAGGTCGTCCTCCAGATAGGTCTCGACGTCCTTGAGATAGCGAAGATAGAGCTTGGACGAGTGGGCTATCAGGTCGCAGAGTGCCTTTTCGGGCGTGGCCATCAGAAAAGCGTAGCTCTGCTTGTTGATGCTTGTGATGCCTATCGGGAAAGCCTCGCGAGCCACCCTTTGGTACTCGAATCGTCCCACGGGCGTGTCGAAACGACGCGTGTGCTTCAGTGTCATGGACTGTGTGGTATAAACCGCTTCGGGTATCAGTCCGTAGTAGCGCAAGGCCGTCTGCATGGAGACGTATGAAGGGGTGTAGAGTTGGTTGGCTATCAATTCGGTAGATAGAGCCACGTGCGAGACCTTGGGGTCGAGCACATAAAGCCCCTTCTTGAGTCGTCGGATGATCTTGCCCGCTGCCTCAAGTTGGCGCACCTTCTGGTTGCCTGCCTCCAGTTTGGGGAACAGGGATGCTAGCGTAGCGGTGCTCACAGGGATGTTGCCAATATGCTCTAAGTCTGTTATCATGATGCAAAGGTAGTAAAATTTGGAATAGCAAACGAAAGAAAAGTTATTTTTCTGTTCCAAATATAGCTATTTCCGGTGTTAACAATCGACTTGCCACCTTACATCTTAACGTTTTAACGTTTAACGTTTTTGTTTCGGCATTCTCGCAATAGTTGGCTGACGGCATTTTGTACCATCATAGGGCAAGAAAGTGCCATCATGCGCTGGGCAAGAAAAACCATCAAGGCGTCTCCGTGGAGAGACGCCTTGATGGTTTTATGGTGGTGGGAGAGGTTGGCGCTTTACTTCTTGTCGAGCACCTCGTACTTACTGTGGCGGCTCTTATACTCCGGCACGATCTCCTTCATTTTTCTCACGATCTCCATGTCGTCATACTGCAGGGAGAGGTCGTAGAGGTCCATTTCGTTCTTGCGCGCCAGCTTGTAGGAGTATTCGCGGACGGCAGCCACCTTGATCTTCGGGTGGACGGTCGGCTTGGTCTGTTCCGCGTCGTTGAGCACCTCCTCGTAGAGTTTCTCGCCGTCGCGCAGACCCGTGTATTCGATCTTGACGTTTTTGGCTCCCGAGAGTTCTATCATGCGCTGAGCCAGGTCGGCGATGCGGACAGGATCGCCCATGTCGAAGACGAAGATCTCGCCGCCATGGCCCATCGTGCCAGCCTCCAGCACCAGGCGGCAGGCCTCGGGGATGAGCATGAAGTAGCGGATGATGTCCTTGTGGGTGACGTTGACGGGGCCTCCCTTCTTGATCTGCTCTTTGAAGAGCGGGATGACCGATCCGTTGGAGCCGAGCACGTTGCCGAAGCGGGTGGTGACAAACTGCGTCACGCCCTTTACCTCGCCGTCCTGGATGGCCTTGTTGAGCGACTGGCAATAGATCTCGCAGATGCGCTTGCTGCAACCCATGACGTTGGTGGGATTGACGGCCTTGTCGGTGGAGATCATCACAAACTTGCGCGTCTGGTATTTGACGGCCAGGTCGGCGATGACGCGTGTGCCGAAGACGTTGTTCTGTATGGCCATGGCGGGGTTGTCCTCCATCATCGGCACGTGCTTGTAGGCCGCGGCGTGGAAGACATACTCCGGCTTGTGGGCGGCGAAGATCTGCTCCATCTGCGACTCGTTGGTGATGGAGCCGACGATGGACCACACCTTCAGGTCCTTGTGGTGGTTCATCATGTAGAGGCGTACGTCGTGCATAGGCGTCTCGGCCTGATCGACCAGTATCAGCTCCGAGGGCTTGAAGGTAGCCACCTGGCGCGCCATCTCCGATCCGATGCTTCCTGCCGCGCCCGTGATGAGGATGCGGTGGCCTGTGAGCATCTTCTTGATGGCCTCCATGTTCACCTCGATCTTGTCGCGCGGCAGCAGTTCCTCGATGTCCACCTCGTGGAGCAGCGTGTGGGAGATGGTCGATTTGCCGTCCCACTCCTCTGCCGGCGGCATCATCATGATCTTGATCTTGGCGGCGATGAGCCCGTCGATAAATTGGGTGTCGTGGGTGAAGTGTTCCGTCTGCAGCGGCGAGACCAGCAGCGCCTGCACATGGAGCTTGCGCATGGTCTCCACCAGTTCGGGAGAGTCCTCATAGACCTTGATGCCGGAGATGCGCAAGGAGGTCATCATCTCGTTGTCGCTGATGAATCCCTTGATCTTGTAGCGCGAGCTCGGGTCGGAGACGATGCTTCGCGCCAGGGCTACGGCCCCCGACTGGGCGCCATAGATAAAGACGTTCTTGGAAATGCCAAAGTTGTTGTAGAGGTCGTGGAGCGCCTTGGCCGCCATGCGTGCCGTCCACATCAGCATCGTGGCCGTGATGAAGATTTGCACGCCGCTGACGAAGCGCGGCACGAGGATGTAGTTGCTCAGACCGAAGCGTATCTGCAGCTGGTGGAAGACGCAGATGGCGATGCTCGCCGTGAAGCTGGAGTAGGCCACGCGGCGCAGGTCGATGAAGCTGGAGTAGCGGAGCACGCCGTTGAACGTGTGGAAGATGAAGAAGGCCAACATGTAGAGTACCATGCAGAGGCCAATGCCCAGGCCCACGCGATTCAAGTTCGTGTAGAGGTTGTCCACGCCATACTGAAGGGTATAGACAAACAGTCCAGATACCAGCACCGAAAGGGTGTCGTAAGCGAAGATACACCAATAAGGAAGCGTGCCTCGGGAGAAGGCCCATTTGACAAATCGGTAGAGTAGTTTCATTTCATTCCAACTTTTGTTAGACTTATGCAATTAATTTAGTTTGAGCGATGATAGAACCGTCCCACTCGCCTTGATGCAAAACTACAGTAGAGGGAGTGATCCTGTCGGTCCTTGTCGGCACCGATTCGGCTCTTGGTCTCCCAACCCCTGCTTTGTGTCGTTTTCGTGGAAAGTGTCTCTGTTCTCTCTCTCATAACGCCAAGTTGATGGCTGCACGAATCTATTGCGAATGCAAAGTTAGTATTTTATTTGTTTACACGCCGCCTTTTCTATGAGTTTTTTTACCTCCTTGCCTTGATTTGTGAAGAGGCTTTACAAAAATGTGGGCTCCTGCCGTTTCGTGCAAGCGACCTGTCGCCCCCGTGGTTAGGGCCAAAATGGGACACAAGGCTGATGGCCAAGCATGCGAGAAAGAAGAAGGACCAGCGGCCCGAGGCAAAAGAAAAAAGCAAAAGAAAGCGGCCAATCCAATAATTAGTAGTATCTTTGCCGCCCCATCGTCCCTTCTGCCAGCGAGAGCGGAGTGGGGGCGTGAGGATTTTGATCACAAAGAAGACGATGACAGAAGAAAGCTCTGATGCGCTCAGCGCAGACCGCGGAGGCAAGCAGTTGCCCAAGGGAATCCACATAGTCGAGGCCGATCCGCTGATGGCCTCGAAGGAGAAGGTCGTGCCCCGCCGCCCTCTGGCTGAGACCTGGGGCAGCACCTCCGAGAAGCCCACCTCGTGGAGCTATCTCTACCTGCGCCATTTTGCGGTCAAGACCTTCAAGAAATGGCTGGAGCACTACAACGAGCAGACCGAAGGCCGTCCGCAGCCCTTCTTCATCCATCAGTCCTACCACTACGAGTACAAGAACCCCGAGAAGCAGCGGGGCGTGCGCAAGGTCCTGCAGCCCTCCATCAGCGGACTGGTCTTTCTCCAGGGCACGGTGCGCGATCTGCAGGCCTTCCTCGACGAGCATTTCCCACAGTTTCATCTTGTCAACGACCGCAGCCGCGGTTGTCCCGCCTCCATCGAGGACGCCATCATGCGCCCCTTCATGAACGTCTCGCGCATCCACCCCGAGCGCCTCACCTTCCTACGCGAACCCCTGGAGAAGTTTGCCAAGGACCACGTCAGGCTCCGCGTCCTCACCGGCCCCTTCCAGGGCTACGAGGGCTACATCGTCCGCATCCAGCGCAACCGTCAGCTCGTCTTCGATTTTGGCGGTTGTGCGCTGGCTATCAGCGGTGTACACAACGAGGACTTCGAAGTGGTGGAGGAGTAGGGGAGGGCTGCTTTTATAACTTTTATGAAAGAAGTGGGCTGCTTCGTAACAAAAACTCTCCTTCTATAATAAATAAGGTAAGAAACAACGAGACCATCAATATGACGAAAGGAAAGAAAGCCATCATCGTCGGCGCTTCGTCGGGAATCGGCTACGAGGTGGCCCGCCTGTTGCTCCAGGAAGGGTGGCGGCTGGGCTTGGCCGCGCGCCGCACAGAGACGCTGGAAGCCCTGCGCCGCGAGTTTCAGGACCAGGTCGTCTATGCGCCTATCGACGTCACCCAGGAGGAGTCGGAGGAGCGTCTGCTGCGCCTGATCGACGCGCTGGGCGGCATGGACCTCTACCTCCATGTGGCCGGGGTGGGGTGGCAGAACATGGACTTGCTGCCCGAGAAGGAACTGCCCACGGTGAGCACCAATGCGCTGGGCTTCGCGCGGTTCGTCGGTGCTGCCTATCGCTATTTCGCCGTCCAGGGCCACGGCCACATCGCCGTCGTCTCGTCGATAGCGGGCACAAAGGGCCTGGGCGTGGCCCCCGCCTATAGTGCTTCCAAGGCTTTCTGCAATGTCTATATCGAGGCCCTGGAGCAGCAGGCCCACCTGCGCCATCTCGACATCCACTTCACCGACCTGCGCCCGGGCTTCGTCCGGACCGACCTGCTCGGTGACGGCAAACACTACCCCATGCTCATGTCGGCAGAGAGCGTGGCCCAGGATATAGTCAAAGCCATAAGGACGCGTCGCCATGTCTGCGTGATCGACTGGCGCTACCGTGTCCTTACGGCTTTGTGGCGGACCATCCCCCGCTGGTTGTGGCGGAGGATGGCCGTGAGAAATTAGGCTTATACTGCTACATGCGGTTCACCTCCTTGAGATCGTCCACCTGCTTGAGGTTTTCGATGATCACCTCCAGCTCCTCGGCATCGTGCACTCCGAGTTCGATGGTGCCGTCGAAGATGCCATTGTTGGACGTCACGGTGATGCGGCGCATGTTGAGGCCGAGTTTGTCGGAGAGCATTTCGGCCACGTCGCGCAACATGCCCTGACGGTCGATGCCGCGGATGTGGATGGTCGCATCGAAGTAGAGCTGGTGGTGCATGTCCCACTTCGCGTCGAGGATGCGGTTGCCGTAGCTCGCCTTCAGTTTGGAGGCCACGGTGCAGTTGCGGCTATGGATCTCGATATGGTTGCGGTTGTCGATGAAGCCCAGCGCGTCGTCGCCCGGTATGCAATGGCAGCAGGAGGGGAAGATGTAGCCGTTGATGGTCTTCTCGCTGATGAAGATCGGCTTCTTGCGGTTGAGTTTCTCATCGACGGTGATGAGTCCCTCCGACGAGGCCATCAGGTCCTGTGCGTCCCGTTCCTTGCCCGTTCCCGCGTCTTTCTTCTTCAGGAAGGGCACGTATTTCGTAAACCACGCCGACGTGCTCCCGTCCTTGTTCTTCTTGCCCGTGAGCGCGTCCATGTCGTCGTCGCCTAACTGGATGGTGTGTGAACCCAGTGCGCGCAGCAGATCCTCCGAATTCTGGAGGTTGTGCGCCTCGCAAAGTCTCTCCATGCGCTGCGCCGAAGGCTCCAGCTCGTGCTGAGCGAGCCAGTCGTGGAGTATCGTCTCGCCCTTCTTCTGCAGTTCGCGTCCCTCCTTGCGCAGGATGGCCTGTATCTTACCCTTGGCCTTGGCCGTCCCCACGAAGTTGACCCACGAGGGCTGCACGCGCTGTGCGTTGGAGGTGAGGATCTCCACCTGGTCTCCACTGTTGAGCTTGTGGCTCAGTGGCACCAGTTTGTGGTTCACCTTCGCGCCGATGCAATGGCTTCCGAGGAACGTATGGATCTGGAAGGCAAAGTCGAGCGCCGTGCTTCCCGCCGGCATAGTCTTGAAGTCGCCCTTGGGCGTGAAGACGAAGATCTCGGAGGAGAAAAGATTGAGTTTGATGGCGTCGAGGAAGTCCATGGCGTCGGGCTGCGGGTCGTCGAGGATCTCCTTGATGGTGTGGAGCCAGTCGTTGAGCTCCCCTTCGTCCTCCGTGATCTCGTAGCCCTCCTTATACTTCCAGTGGGCCGCAAATCCCTGCTCCGCTATCTCGTCCATACGGTCGGAGCGGATCTGCAGTTCGATCCACTTGCCCTGGTTGGACATGAGCGTCACGTGGAGCGCCTGATAGCCGTTGGCCTTGGGATGGTTCACCCAGTCGCGCAGGCGGTCGGGATGGCTGTTGTAGATCTTGCTGATAGCTACGTAGATTGAGAAGCAGTCGTTGATCTCGTCCTCTCTCACGTTGGGCGTGAAGACGATGCGCACGGCCAGGATGTCGTAGATCTCGTCGAAGGAGACGTGCTTCTTCTGCATCTTGTTCCAAATGGAGAAAGGCGTCTTGACGCGCGCCTTGATTTCGTATTTGAGCCCCATCTTGTCGAGGGCCGCACGGATGGGCGCCGTGAAGTCGCGGAAGAGTTCGTCGCGCTGTGCCTGCGTCTCCTCCAGCTGCTTCGCGATGTTCTGATAGATCTCCGGGTGCTCATAGCGAAAACTGAGGTCCTCCAGTTCGGTCTTCACCTTGTTGAGTCCCAGGCGGTTGGCCAGAGGCGCATAGATATAGAGCGTCTCTCCTGCTATCTTATACTGCTTGTTGGCCGGCTGCGAGGCCAGCGTGCGCATATTGTGCAGGCGGTCGCAGATCTTGATGAGGATGACGCGGATGTCGTCGTTCATCGTGAGGAGCAGCTTCTTGAAGTTTTCTGTCTGAGCCGAAGCCTTGTCGCCGAAGATGCCACCCGAGATCTTGGTCAGTCCGTCCACGATCTGTGCGATCTTCGGTCCGAAGATGTTCTCGATGTCCTCCACCGTGTAGTCGGTATCCTCCACGACGTCGTGGAGCAGGGCCGCGCTGATGCTCGTGGCTCCCAGTCCGATCTCCTCGCAGGCGATCTGCGCCACGGCTATCGGGTGCATAATATATGGCTCGCCCGAGAGACGCTTCACGCCCTGGTGCGCCTGGCGCGCGAAGTTGAAAGCCTTGGTGATGATCCCCACCTTCTTTCTGTGGCGCGAGGCCAGGTAGGTGTCGAGAAGGTGCTGGAAAGCGTTGTCCACCATTGCCTTCTCCTGTGCCGCCTGGTCGGCAGCTTTCTGCTCCATAGGCTTCTGGTCAGCAGCCTTCTGCTCGATGGGCTGCTGATCGCTGGACTTCGTCTCCATCATGCCAGGCTTCTGATCCTGGTCGCCGGTAATAGTATTGTCCATGTCTATTCCCCCCTTAGTTTAGATGTGTATTGTTGTGATATATATAGTTGGTACTAATGATTTTGGCTTTTGGTGTGGTCTCGTCTCAGAATCTCAGGCTGCATCCCAGTCCGATGGCGTTTTGTCCGAATGGGCTGCGTCTGGTCGTCATTGCGCCGTCATTGCCCATCACGACGGGCGCCACGCGCAGCGATAAGTCCTCTGAGATGTCAAACTCCGAGAGCGACGCATCGACGTAGGCGTCGATGACGGAGAGCGCATAGACGGCTATCGTGGCAAAGACGCTCAGGTCTCGCCATCTGCGGTAGCGGTTCTTGCGCTTGCGGAAGATCTCCTGGTAGCGGGCCAGGTTGCTCTCGTTGATTTCCGTGCCGAGGTGCAGGAAGTTTTTGTAGCTTTCCGTGGTCGGGTCGTCGTCCATGATGTCCAGGTAGGCCTGGCTGTAGTCGTGGTACATCTGGTTGTTCCACGTCATGGCGTAGATGCATCCTGCGAATCCGCCATAGATGATGGGCAGCTTCCAGTATTTGCGGTTATAGACCTGTCCGGCTCCCGGCAGTACCAGGGCCAGCCACATCGCCCGCTTCGCCTCTGGTCGCCACTGGCTCCAGTCGCGCCTTTGCCGCTTCTCCTTCCCCTTGGCCTGGGCCTTGGAGAGAGTCGGCGTCGGGTCGGCCTCCCACAACGATTGCAGCGTGGGGTCGGCGGAATCGGCGGAGTGCAGCCTCACGGCGACGGTGTCGTCAGGATAGACCACACGGATGGTGTCGGGACCCGCCACCTGCGCCACGGCCATCCCGCGCACCAGAACCAGCGCCAGGAAGACGCTCCAAAACCTGCCTCTCGTCATCATCTTCATGGCCTGCTTATTCTCCCGGTTGTTGCTTCATTCTGTCGAGCACACTCATGATGTGCTCCAGCTCCTCCTCCGAGGCGAAGGGGATGCTGATCTTGCCCTTGCCCTTGTCGTTGCAGCTCATCTGCACCTTCGTGTCGAAGAGCTGCGAGAGCTGGTCCTTGAGGATGTTGTACTCCTCCGGCAGACGGCGCGTGGCAGCGATAGTCTTCTTCGCCGACTGCACGTCCTCGCCGTTCTTCAGCTGCTTGCACACCTCTTCGACGCGGCGCACGGTGTAGTCGTTCTTCTGGATCTCGCGAAACACCTTCAGCTGGAGCGACGGACTGTCCAAAGAGAGGAGGGCGCGGGCGTGGCCCATGTCGATCTCCTTCTTCTGCAGCGCCATCTGCACCTGGGCGGGCAACTTCAGCAGTCGCAGGTAGTTGGCGATGGCGGGGCGGCTCTTGCCCACGCGTTCGGCCACCTTCTCCTGCGTCATGGCGCTCTTCTCCAGCAGGTGCTCGTAGGCCAGGGCTATCTCGATGGCGTTGAGGTCCTCGCGCTGGATGTTCTCCACGAGGGCCATCTCCATGACGTTCTCGTCCTTGATGGTGCGGATATACGCCGGGATGGTCGTCAGCCCCGCCAGTTGTGAGGCTCTCCAGCGGCGCTCTCCCGCTATGATCTGGAAGCGGTCGTGGTCCACCTGTCGCAGCGTGATGGGCTGTACGATGCCCAGCTGGCGGATGGAGCTGGCCAGTTCCTCCAGGGCCACGGGGTCAAACTCGCGTCGTGGCTGGTTGGGGTTGGCTTCGATCTGCTGCAGCGGCACCTCGTTGATGGTGCTGCTGCCCTGCGTGCTCACCGATTCTGTGGAGATGAGCGCGTCGAGTCCGCGTCCGAGTGCGTTGGTCTTGACGTTGCGGTTGTATTTCTTGTGTACGGGCATGAGTTATCCTTTCTTGTTGTGTTCGATGATCTCTTTGGCCAGGGACAGGTGGTTGCGCGCGCCCGCCGAGTCGGCATCGTAGAGGATGACGGGTAGTCCGTGGCTGGGACTCTCAGAGAGTTTGACGTTGCGCTGTATGACGGTGCGGAAGACCAGTTCCTGGAAGTGGCGCTTCACCTCGTCGTAGATCTGGCGGGCCAGGCGCAGGCGGCTGTCATACATCGTGAGTAGGAAACCCTCGATCTCGAGCTTCGGGTTGAGTTTGCTCTTGATGATCTTGATGGTGTTGAGCAGCTTGCTGATGCCCTCCAGGGCGAAATACTCACACTGCACGGGGATGATGACGCTGTCGGCTGCCGTCAGCGCATTGACCGTGATCAGTCCGAGCGAGGGGCTACAGTCGATGAGGATGTAGTCGTACTCGTCGCGGATCGGCTGCAGGAGGCCCTTGAGCACCTTCTCGCGGTCCTTCATGTTGAGCATCTCTATCTCCGCTCCCACCAGGTCGATGTGGCTCGGCACGATGTCCAGGCCCTCGATGTCCGTGGTGTAGATGGCGTCGCGGATGTCGGCGTGGTCGATGATGCATTCATAGACCGAGCAGTCCACCTCCTTGATGTCCACGCCCAATCCGCTCGACGCGTTGGCCTGAGGGTCAGCGTCGAGGACAAGCACGGTCTTCTCCAGCGTGGCCAGGGAAGCGGCCAGGTTGATGGTGGTCGTGGTCTTGCCCACGCCGCCCTTTTGGTTGGCTAAAGCTATGATTTTTCCCATTTTCAATATTCTCAAAAATACGCCATGAGGCTGCGCTGCGGAGCGTCCTTCGGCGGAGGTTGTCCGTTGCTGGGCGCTGGGTGCTCGGCGGGTGAAGTCCCTGATAAGCATCCCTTTTGTCCGCTTCCTTCTTGTGTATCTGTCTGTTTCAAGTGTAATATTGGGCAAAGGTACATAAAAACTATGAGAAACCGACGGCTTTAAAAACTTTTTTTCGTACTTTTGCGGCTCAAAGATTGATGCAATGATGAATCAGAACAGACCCCTCATCCTCGTTTCCAACGACGACGGCTTCGATAGCAACGGCATCAGAAGCCTTGTTTCCTTCATCGCCGACCTGGGCGATGTGCTTGTCTGCGCTCCCGATGGAGGCCGCTCGGGCTTCTCCTGTGCCTTCACCGCCGCCGACCCGCTTTATCTGCGTCGGCGCGAGGATTATGCGGGCGCCCAGGTGTGGTCCTGCTCCGGCACGCCCGTGGACTGTATCAAATTGGCCATCGATCAGCTGCTGGACGGCCGCAAGCCCGACCTTGTGATTGGCGGCATCAACCATGGCGACAACTCCACGGTCAACAACCACTACAGTGGTACGATGGGCGTGGCCTACGAGGGTGCGCTGAAGTATATTCCCTCGATCGCTTTCTCCACCTGCGACTACGACCCCCAGGCCGACCTTTTGGCCCTGCGACCCTTTGTGCGCCAGGTGGTGGAGAAGGTCTTGGCCGAGGGTTTGCCGAAGGGTACCTGCCTCAACGTCAACTTCCCCAAGGGCTCGGAGTTTCGTGGCATCAAGGTGTGTCGTATGACCTATGGACGCTGGACCAACGAGGTGGTCGATTGTCAGCATCCGCGTGGTGGCAAGTACTACTGGATGGTGGGCCATTTCCACAACGATGAGCCCGAGGCCGTCGATACCGACCAGTGGGCTCTCAATCACGGCTATGTGGCCGTCACGCCATCTACCATCGACGTGACCGACTATGAATTGATGCGGAAGTTGAAGTTCTGACGATATGAAGTACTATCTGATAGTGGGCGAGGCGAGTGGTGACCTCCACGCCAGCCGGCTGATGGCCTCGCTGCGCCAGTATGACCCCGCGGCGGAGTTTCGCTTCTTCGGCGGCGACCTCATGTCGGCCGTCGGTGGCGAGCGCGTGCGCCACTACAAGGATCTGGCCTATATGGGTTTTGTGCCCGTCTTGCTTCATCTGCGCACCATCTTTCGCAACATGAAGTGGTGTAAGGAGGACATTGTGGCGTGGCGTCCCGACGTAGTAATCCTGGTCGATTATCCGGGCTTCAATCTCGACATAGCCCGCTACGTCCACAAGCACACGCAGATACCTGTCTATTACTATATCTCGCCGAAGATATGGGCCTGGAAGGAGTGGCGCATCAAGGCCATCCGCCGAGACGTCAAGGAACTCTTCTCCATCCTCCCCTTCGAGGTGCCGTTCTATCAGAAGCACCAGTATCCCATCCACTATGTCGGCAATCCTACAGCCGAGGAAGTCATGCAGTTTCGCCGCGACTACTCTGAGAGCCGCGAAGCTTTCCTCGTGCGCCACGCCCTCTCCGAAAAGCCCATCATCGCCCTGCTCGCAGGCAGTCGAAAGCAGGAGATCAAGGACAACCTCCCGGCCATGATCGAGGCCGCGCGCCATTTCGAAGACTATCAGATGATCGTGGCGGGCGCTCCCTCTATCAGCCGCGACTATTATAATAAGGTGTTGGGCAAACAACAGGTACCCATCGTTGACAACGAGACCTATGCCCTGCTCACCCATTCCGTGGCCGCGCTTGTCACCAGTGGCACGGCGACGCTGGAGACTTGCCTCCTGGGCGTTCCGCAGGTGGTGTGCTACAAGACGCCCGTGCCCAAGCTGGTACGCTTCGGTTTTAACCACGTCCTCAAGGTGAAGTATATCTCGCTGGTCAACCTGGTGGCCGATGCCGAGGTGGTCAAGGAACTTTTTGCCGACCACTTCACCATCTACCGCATCATCAACGAACTCTACCGCGTCCTCCCTGGTCAGCCCCACCGCGAGGAAATGCTCCAGGGTTACCGCACCGTCGCCGACCGCCTGGGCCGCCTTATCGCTCCCGACGAGGCCGCCCGCCTTATGGTCAGCCTCCTGCGTTCCGCTGCTCCTGCTGCTCCCGTCGTAGAGGACGAGCCCTCTGGTCCGTCCACCGATTCGCCCTCATCCACCAATCCGTCCTCATCTTCCAATTCACCCTCTGCCACCAATCCGCCCTCACCTTCCGAAGAAACGGCCGAGGAACCGGAGGAGGGGTATGAATTGGTCTCCGTCAAAGAGTTCGACTGATTCGAAGACTGTGGCTTCTGCTTTGGGCTGTTCGCCAAGGATCAGCGCAAAGTAGAAGCCTGTTGTACGCTTCTTCGGTAGTGTCTCTCAGTATTTCTTCAAATCTTTTATTTGCCTCATTGTTAGACACTTTTGTCTCATGCTTAGCGTGTTGTTGGGCTGATATTGCCTTCTTCATCGTCTTGTAATATCTTGGTAACGTTTCTGTCACATCGTCGGAATACCTTTGCACCGTCAAAACAGAAAAACGAACGAAAGACAAAGATGAAGAAGTGTTATCATAGACTCGCGGGCGTTGCCTTGCTGACGCTCTCCCTTCCCGTAGGAGCATGGGCGCAGGACATTCGGGGCATGGTGGTCGACTCCAAGACGCAGGAGCCGCTGGTCGGTGCAACCGTGCAGGTGAAGGGAACTTCGCTGGGTGTGGCCACAGACATTGATGGAAAGTTCCACTTCGAGGGTCTCGACAAGAGTAAGAGCTACACCCTTGTCATCCAATATGTATCCTACAAAACCAAAAATATTGACGGAGTTCGGGCTAAGGCCGACGGCGCAGAAGATGACTTGCGCATCACGCTGGCGGCTGACGAACAGCAGCTGGGCGACGTGACCGTGACGGCGGTGAAGAGATTGAATACGGATGCTGCCATGATCGACGCCGCACGAACCAGCTCCGTCATCGTGAGCAACGTCTCCGCACAGGAAATCAAGCGGAGTCAGGACAGCAACGCCGGCGAGGTGATCCGCCGCATCCCTGGCGTGAGCCTTATCGAGGGAAAGTTTGTGATGGTGCGCGGACTCTCCCAACGCTACAACAACGTCTGGATCAATGGCGGGGCAGCGCCCAGTAGCGAGGCCGACAGTCGCGCCTTCAGTTTCGACATGATTCCCAGTGGACAGATCGACAACATGATGATTGTCAAGACGCCCACGGCTGAGTATCCTGCCGACTACACGGGCGGATTCATCCTCATCAACACCAAGGAAATTCCGACCAGCAACTCTCTCCATCTCACGCTGGGTGGCAGTTGCAACACGCAGACGGCCTTCCGCACCTTCCTCTCGCCGAAGTCGTCGCCCACCGACTTCTTGGGCTTCGATAGTGGGATGCGGTCGCTCTCGGGCGGTATGGACGCCAAACTGAGCACGCTGGGCACCAATGGGGGCGGCAATCCGATGATCGACCTCCTTCACAACGGACTGAACAACGACTGGCACGTTCGCCAGTATACTCCTTGGGCCGACCTCAAGCTGGCGGCTGACTGGAGTCGCAGTTGGAGTCTTGATGGGGCAAAACTCGGTCTCATCGGCGCTTTCAACTACAGCAATGAGTATCGCACGATCTGCGGTATGGTCAACAACTTCTATGCTGCCTACGATACTGACAACGACCGCATCAACCCGCTGCGCCTCTCCACCGACGACCAGTATACCCACTCGGCGCGTCTGGGGGCCATGCTCAACCTGACGCTATTGAGCCCCAATGGCAAGAACAAATACCAGATGAAGAACATCTTCAACCAACTGGGCTACAGCCGCTACACGCTCCGACAGGGCGTCAGCGCACAGTCGGAACCAGAGCGGTCGGCAGAGTACTACTATCAGAGCCGCACCACCTATACAGGACAGTTGACGGGACGGCATACCTTCGGTGGCGATGCACTTGACTGGAGTGTCGGCTATGCGTATGCCAACCGTCGCTTGCCTGATCGTAGAAAATATATCCTCTACTGCGAAGATCCCAGTCAGGGTGATCAGTACCAGTGGCTCTATCAGAACGATATCTCGCGCGAGTGGACTTCGCTCGACGAGCACATCCTCTCCCTCCAACTCAACGATACCCATCGCTTCGACTTCGAGTCGTGGAGTCCATCGCTCAAAGGGGGAGCCTACGGGGAGTATCGCACGAGGAGGTACAAGACGCGCAACCTCTTCTACTGGTACGACCACGAGGGTTGTCAGTTGCCCGAGGGATTCCGATCGATGGATATGACTGCCCTGCTTTCCGACGAGACCTATTTTGGTGCCAACAAACTCTATCTCCTGGAGGATGTCAACAAACTCAACGACTATAGTGGCAACAACTTGCTGGGGGCTGCCTATATCGAGGCAGAACTGCCACTGGGCAAGTTTGAGGCCCATGCTGGTCTGCGCTACGAGTACAACCGCATGGAACTTATCTCCAACACCAAGTCGGCTGTCGAGAGCCACGAGAGCCATTACTACCGCCAGGGCGACTGGTTTCCATCTCTCAATGTCACTTACCACCTTCTGCCTGAGCACCAGCTGCGCATGAGCTATGGACGGAGCGTCAACCGCCCCGAGTTTAGAGAGGTGTCGCCGTCGGTCTATTACGACTTCGATCTCGCCTCCGACGTACAGGGCAACTTCGACCTGCGCAACTGTTATGTGGACAACCTCGACCTGCGCTACGAGTGGTATCCCTCGCGCGGAGAGGTCATCTCGCTGGCTGCCTTCTGGAAGCATTTCGATAGTCCGATAGAGTGGGTCTACACGCTCTCTGGTGGCACGGACGTCATCTACTCCTACATGAACGCACGATCCGCCAACAACTACGGACTGGAGCTCGACATACGCAAGCAGCTCGACTTCATCGGACTGAAAGACTTCTCCTGGAGTTTCAACGGGGCGCTCATTCATAGCCGTGTGCGGTTTGCCCCGGGTAGCAATGAGTACGATCGCCCCATGCAGGGACAATCGCCCTATCTGGTCAATACGGGAATCTTCTACTACAATGAGCCATTGCAGCTCTCGGTCAACCTGCTCTACAACCGCATTGGCAAGCGCATCGTCGGCGTGGGACGCACCACGGGTGGCGGCGACGCTTCGAGAAACATCCGGGTGCCGGACAGCTACGAGATGCCGCGCGACGCCTTCGACCTGACGGCCAGCAAGCGCTTTGGTCCGCTGGAGATCAAACTCGCCATCAGAGACCTCCTCAATCAGCAGGTCACGTTCAAGCAGTTTTCCGATGTGATGGTGCAGGGCGAGGGCCGCCGTATAGAGCAGGTGACGCGCCGCTACCGTCCAGGAATGAACCTCAATTTCTCGGCCACTCTCACACTTTGATCTCTCCCCGGAGATGCGTGGGCGCCAAAGGCCACTATATCAGTAAAAAAACAATGAAAAGTCAACAAGTGGGGTGGGCGCAAGCCCGCTTACACAACACAACAACTAATTACAACAAAACAATGATGAAAACAAGCAAGATGATTGTCGGATGCCTCGGCATCCTCGCTCTCTCGGCCACGCTGACGGCGTGTAGTGATGATGACAATGACAGCCCTGTCACGCCACCAGATTCCAGCGTCTCTTACGTCTGGGGCACGGATGGTGGCTTCAAGTCGTGCGACCATGTGCTCTTCGATGCAGAAGGCAAGGAGGCTCCCGAGGGCAAGGTCATCGGCAACGGCGACCAAAACTTTGTCTTCAAGGGTCAGCAGACGCTCGCCAAAAGCACTTATCTGCTGCGAGGCTGGGTCTATGTGGCCAGCGGATCTACACTGACCATTCCTGCTGGCACTATCGTCAAAGGCGACAAGGAGACCAAGGCGGCTATTATCGTGGAGCCCGGTGGGAAACTCATTGCCAAGGGTACGGCCACAGAGCCGATCGTCTTCACCTCGGAGCAGGCTCCTGGCAGCCGTCGTCCTGGCGACTGGGGTGGTGTGATCGTCTGTGGCAAGGCTCCCAACAACAATGGCGTGCTCGCCCAGCAGATAGAGGGAGGTCCGCGTACGAAGCATGGTGGCACCGACGCCAACGACAACTCGGGTGTGTTGCAGTATGTCCGCATCGAGTTTGCTGGCTATCCCTTCAAGAAGGACCAGGAGATCAACGGTCTTACGCTCGGTTCTGTGGGTGCAGGAACGACGGTTGACCACGTGCAGGTCAGCTATAGCAACGACGACTCCTTCGAGTGGTTTGGTGGAACGGTCAATTGCAAGTACCTCATCGCCTATCGTGGTTGGGATGACGACTTCGACACTGATAATGGCTATTCGGGCAACGTGCAGTTTGGTCTCAGCGTCCGCGACTCGCGTATAGCCGACGCCTCGCAGAGCAATGGTTTCGAGAGCGACAACAACGCCGAGGGTTCTACAGCCGAGCCCTTCACTTCTGCCACCTTCTCCAACATGACGTTCCTGGGGCCGAAGGTCTTCGACGCCAACTTCCAGAACACTACCGACTATCTCGATGGTGGCAAGATGAACCCGGGCAACGGTTCTTCCACGGGCCGCTTCCAGGCAGGAATGCACCTGCGCCGCAACACGCGTCTCAATTGCTACAACAGTGTCGTAGTAGGATGGCCTATTGGTCTTATACTCGACAGCGAGAAGGGCAACACGCAGAAGGCCGCTACCGATGGTCTGCTCCAGCTCCACCGCATTGTCTTCGCTGGAACGGACCTCACGGGGTCCGACTTCAACAAAGTCTATAAGGATGAGCTCTACGACTACAAGACCAAGACGACTGACCCTTCGAAGAAGTCTTTCTCCAGCATGTTCTTCCTCCTCCCGGCCAACGGCAACAAGGTTGTTGATCAATGGGTGGCACGCTCTTGGCAGGGCATTCAGTCCATCATTGCTGCCAGCACCTCGGTGGGTGGCGCTCTCCAGGGATCGTTTGCCGAACTCCAGTCCAACAACTGGTTTGACAAGTCTGCTACCTTCGTAGGTGCTTTCCGCGACGCTTCCGATGATTGGACGGCAGGTTGGGCCAATTTCGATCCCGAAAACACGATATACTTGTTAAATGGATACGGAGGAATAGTTAATGGGGCGTTAATTCATGCTAATCGGCTTGCATTCAGCTGAACGGAAGGTTATCTTTGTATAGAGGCTGCGCCAGGGTAAATGGTGAGCTCGTCTTCTTGGCATAAACAGCTGAAAGAGGCAAGTGGTTGAAATGTAAAATATAATCAAAAGGAATAATGATAAAAAGATTAAATTTCTTATCAATAACTTCGGATGGGAGTCGGAAAAGACCGTTCTCGTATTGTTCTCGTATCGTTCTCGTATCGTTCTCGTATCGTTCTCGTATCAATCCCGTATCAATCCCGTATTGATCCCGTATCGTTCTCCTATCGTTCTCCTATCGTTCTCGCTTCCGGATCGTTATGAGGTCGATCTGGAAGGGAGGAAGATACGTGGTGGGTACATGGTCTGCTCCATGAGGATGATGACTTGTTTGACAAAGAACAAAACAATAAATCAGAATAGAATATACGGAACTATGTGGTGCGCCACGGCGAACTGCAGCTCGGTCCGTTTCAGGGATCTTTGGCCTGTTTCAGCATCAAGCATGGGCGTGGTGTCTGTGGCACATCCTGGGCCGAGGCGCGGACGCTGATGGTGTCCGACGTGCATGCGTTCCCAGGCCATATCGCCTGCTCCTCGCGGTCGCAATCGGAGATCGTCGTGCCCGTCATGAAAGATGGCGTGGTCGTAGCCGTCATCGATGTCGATAGCAGCGAGTTGGATTCCTTTCATGAGGCTGACCAGCAAGGTCTTGAGGCCATCGCGCAGGTTCTTGGCAGTTTGTTTCCTATCGGCTAAGACGGTCTTCAGGCTGGCTCTTGTCCCGATTGTTGGGCCGACCGTTGTCGCGATTACCCGACTATTTGTTGCCACCGTTATTAGGCTGTTCACTACCGCGTTGCTCGGGCTCTGCTGCCATTCCCGTCATTTCTTCCTCCTCCCTCAGTCTGTAGTGGGTCGGCCCTTTGGGTCGACTGTAGTCCTGTAGGAAGATGTGGTTGAGCGTGTGTGCCAATGCTTCCAGCGTTTGCTGGCGCCGAGCAGTTTTGAGTTCGCATTCCCACACCGTGATGCAATGCCAGCCCATCTGTGCGAGTTTCCTTTGCTCCTCGCAGTCGCGCTCCTTGTTTCGTTCTATCTTCCTTTGCCAAAACGCCACATTGGTCTTGGGCAGGCGGAATCCTCCACAGTCGGCGTGCCCATGCCAGAAGCACCCGTTGACGAAGATGCAGGTACGATATTTGCGGAGCACGAGGTCGGGGTGGCCAGGCAGGCGCGGACTGTTCAGCCGGTAGCGAAAGCCTCTGCGCCACAGGTATTGGCGCACGATGCGCTCGGGCTTAGTTCCGCTGGAGCGAATGGCCGCCATGTTGTTGTGTCGCTGCGTCGCTTTGTCCATAACTTCTGAGGGTGAACAAACGTTGGTGATGGAACGTTGGTGATGAAATATTGCTGACGAAAAATTAGTGATGTAACGTCGGTGATAAAATGTGGAGAGGGGAATGTGGGGGATGGTACATAATATGAAAAGGGGTATCAACCTCGCTGGATGATACCCCCTCATTCTATGAAGTTGTAAACAAAAAAGCTTATTTACAAATCCCGAACGGATTAGAGGTTCGGGTTCATCTTCGTCCACTCAGAGACCTCGGGGATGATGCCGAGAGCGATGATCTCGTCGCGCATCTTGCAGAGGTGCTCGTAAGACTTGTTGAGGGCAGCCAGCTCCTCTTCCGTGCCCGTGGGAGCGCAGAAGTGAACACCCGTCTTGTCGATGGTAGAAGGCATAGCCATCATCACGTTCTTGAAGCCACACTTATCGCAGTTGACATAGCAGCCAGCGGGGAGCGTAAACTCCTTGCCGCCCATAGCAGCCTCGATCATCTTCACGGCGTTGTAGGCAGGGCTCTGGAAAGAGCTGCGGCCACGAAGCTTGATGATGTTGGAACCACCCTGGATGGTGTGGTGCTTGATCTCCTCCCAGCGCTCCTCAGAGAGACCCATCTCAGAGAGGGGCTTGCCGTCGATCTTCACCTTGGAAGCGAAGACAGCCATCTGCTCGCCGTGGCCACCATAGGTGTGAGCACCCGTGACCTTGTCCTGCTGCACGCCAAACTCGAGGGCGAGAGCCTGCTGCAGACGCGTAGAGTCGAGAGCAGCGAGAGAAGTCAGCTGGTTGGGCTTCAAGCCAGAGTGGATGAGAGCGGTGAGGGCAGTCACGTCGGCCGGGTTGAAGATGACGACCACGTGCTCCACCTCGGGGCAATACTTCTTGATGTTGTCGCCGAAGTCGGCAGCGATCTGGCAGTTGCCCTTGAGCAGGTCCTCGCGGGTCATACCGTCCTTGCGGGGAGCACCACCAGAGGAGATGATGTACTTAGCACCCGTGAAGGCCTCCTTAGCATCAACGGTGTAGGTGATGTTGGCACCCTCGAAAGCACACTGCTGAATCTCGTCGAACACGCCATGAACGCCCGGCTCATAGATATCGTAGAGGCAAATGTTAGGAGTGAGGCCGAGCATCAGAACGCTCTGTACCATGTTAGAACCAATCATACCGCCTGCGCCGACGATAACGAGCTTGTCATTTGTTAAATACTGCATTGTTTTATCTTTTAAAAGTTTTATGCTATTTGTTTTATCCCTTTGTGCAACCTGTTTCTGATTTGCACCGCAAAGTTACGCAAAAAAGTAGAGAGCAGAAAATATTTAACCATACTTTTACACTTTTTGTTTTATGAAAGGATAGAATGGGTTTTTTAGAACCATTCGAAAACGATTTGTCCCGTCCGAAACGATGGGATGGCAAAGACGTAGGGACATAAAAACCGCGGCAGGATCCCGACTTTTTTTGATCCGTCTCTCAAAATATATCAACCCTCATGGCAATAAAAGGGGAAGTGGTGCGTTATTGGAATGTGTTTAAACGCATTATTGTCATATCCCTCACGCTGTTGGCCGTCATCGGCGCACATGCGCAATACGACCCAGTCTTTAGCCACTACTGGCTGATGGAGACTTCGTATAACCCGGCTGCAGCGGGAAAGGGTAACAAACTCAATGCCGTGGGCGCCTACTCAATGGGCTTCACGGGCTACGAGGGCAGTCCCAAGACGTTCTATGTGAGCGCGGACCTGCCCCTCTACCTTCTGCGGCAGTATCATGGCGTGGGCGCCTCGATGCTCAACGACCAGATAGGCGCGTTCACCCACCAGCGTCTTTCCGCCCAGTATGCCTTTCGCAAAAGCCTCTTCGGGGGTATGGTTTCGGCAGGTCTGCAGCTCGGCCTCGTCATGGAGAAGTTTGACGGTACGAAGATTGACCTGGAAGACAGCAGCGATCCAGCTTTCTCCAAGTCGCAGCTCAGCGGCAACGCCCTTGACATGGGCTTCGGCCTCTACTACGTCCACCGCCAGTGGTACGTCGGCGTGAGCGGACAGCACCTCACCGGCCCGACCGTGGGACTCGGCGAGACCAATGAGATGAAGGTCGATCCCACCTTCTACCTCACGGGAGGTTACAACATCAAGTTGCGCAGTCCCTACATCAGCGTTCCCACCTCGATGTTGGCTCGCTACGACGGCACGGCCTATCGTGCGGACATCACTGCCCGCGTGGTCTATCAGAACGAGAAGAAGCGTATGTACGCTGGTCTCGGCTACAGTCCTACCAACTCCGTCACGGGCTATATCGGCGGAAGCTTTCAGGGCATCAACGTCGGCTATAGCTACGAGATGTTCACCGGTGGCGCCGGTATGGGCAACGGCTACCACGAACTGGTGGTGAGCTATCAGATGGATATCAACCTTCAGAAGAAGGGGCGCAACCTCCACAAGAGTGCGCGGATATTGTAGCGAGTGGGCGAGAGTAGATAGCAGTGAGAGTAGATGGATATGGGTGAGTGTAGATAGACAAAAGAAGAGTTGATCGATAAATTAAGATAAATAAATAAGGATAAATAAAAATAGAAAGAAGCGCCGCCCTTTTTCCCCAGACGGGGTAGGGCGGGTGCTCCAAACCAGTAAGATATGAGAAAAGGAACGTACATATTGGCTATTTGCGCGAGTATGATGGCCACCATGTTGCTCTCGGGCTGCTTCGGTGGCAAGAGCGCGTCGTCGTCAGGAAGAGGCGGCGAGGTGGTCGGCGTGAGCGGACGTGGCTTCAAGGAGCCCACGCCCTACGGTATGACGCTCGTGAAGCGCGGTTCGCTGCGGATGGGCGTTGAGAAACAGGACAGCCTGTGGGGCAAGTCAATGCCCGTGAAGGACATTAGTGTTGATGGCTTCTGGATGGACGAGACAGAGGTGACCAACTCGCAGTATAAGCAGTTTGTCCACTGGGTGCGCGACTCCATTCTCCGTACCCGACTGGCAGACCCGTCCTACGGTGGCGACGAGAGCTACATGATCACCGAGGATAAGAACGGCGACCCCGTCACTCCTCATCTCAACTGGAACAAGCGTTTGCCTCGCAAGCCGACGGAGGACGAGCTGAGAGCCTTCGAGAGCCTCTACGTCACCAATCCTGCCACGGGAGAGAAGATGCTCGACGCGCGCCAGCTCAACTACCGCTACGAGATCTACGACTACACGGCAGCAGCCTTGCGCCGCAATCGTCTCAACCCGCAGGAGCGCAACCTCAACACCGACATTACGGTCGATCCCAACGAGGTGGTGATGATCAGCAAGGACACGGCCTATGTCGATGACGAGGGCGTGATCCACAGCGAGACCATCAACCGTCCGCTCTCCGGACCGTGGGACTTCCTCAATACCTATATTGTCAACGTCTATCCCGACACGACGTGCTGGGTCAACGACTTCCGCAACTCTGACAATGAGACCTACCTGCGTTCCTACTTCAGCAATCCGTCGTTCAACGACTACCCCGTGGTCGGCGTGTCGTGGGAGCAGGCCAACGCCTTCTGCGCCTGGCGCACCGACTATCTGCTCAAGGGACTGGGCGGCGAGGCACGCTATGTGCAGCGCTACCGTCTGCCGACCGAAGCAGAGTGGGAGTTTGCAGCCCGTGGCAAGGATCAGAATGAGTTCCCTTGGAACAACCAAGACGTGAAGAGCGGCAACGGCTGCTTCTATGCCAACTTCAAGCCCGACCGTGGCAACTACACCAAGGACGGCAACCTCATCACCAGCAAGGTGGGTATCTACTCGGCCAATAGCAACGGACTCTTTGATATGGCTGGCAACGTGGCAGAATGGACCAGCACGGTCTATACCGAGGCGGGTGTCGATGCAATGAACGACCTCAATCCGCAGCTCGAATACAAGGCTGCGCTCGAAGATCCCTACCGACTGAAAAAGAAGAGCGTGCGCGGCGGCTCGTGGAAGGATCCTGAGAGCTACATCCGTGCAGCCTGGCGCACCTGGGAGTATCAGAACCAGCCGCGTTCCTACATCGGCTTCCGTTGTGTGCGATCGTTGGCAAGCAGCGCGAGCGAGGCAGCGAGAATGAGTAAGAAAAGTCAAAAACGAAGCAAGAAAAGATAATGTCGAACTACAGTAAATATAATGTCATCTACCGACTGCAGAAGTGGATGGACAGCGTCCCTGGACAGACCTTTCTCAACTACGGATATAGCTGGGGCGCCTCAATCGTGATCCTTGGCGCACTCTTCAAGCTCACCCACCTGCCGGGAGCCAACTTCTGGTTGTTCTTCGGTATGGGTACGGAGGTTGTCGTCTTCTTCCTCTCGGCCTTCGACCGTCCTTTCGACAAGACCGACGATGGTCGCGAACTTCCCACCCGTGTCACCTTCTCGGGCGAGCAGGTCTTTGCCGACGATGAGGCTGGTGACTATGCTGACGAGTCTGGCGACGATACTGACGAGTCTGGCGACTATGAGCATAGCGATGAGGCCGACGAGGCCAACGTCGCTGGTGGGGCTCAACCCCGCGTGGTCTATGGCCGTTCGGGCCACCGTCGCACGGCTGCTCGCTCAACGGCTCCTTCAGCGGGTCCCGCTGTTCACCACGGCGCTCAGCAGACTGCTGCTGACGAGGCCTTCGATGCAGCCCATGCTGCCGCAGGCGCACAGCCTGCAGCTGCTTCCATGCCCACCGCAGAGCAGGTGGCTATGGCTATGCTCAACTATCAGCGCGGCGATGTGGAGGGTGCACAGCAGCAGGCTCCCGAGATGGTCGAGGCACAGACGAAATATGTCGATGCGCTGAAGAGCCTCACCGACATGCTGGGCAAGGTCAACGAGCAGAGCCAGCGTCTCGCCCGCGACAGCGAGGAGATGGAGAACCTCAACCGTACGCTCACGGGCATTGCCAAGATCTACGAGATGCAGCTCAAGGGCGCAAGCCAGCAGGTGGGCACCATCGACCAGATCAACGACCAGACGCGCAAGATGGCACAGCAGATTGCCGACCTCAATGCTATCTACGCCCGTATGATAGAGGCCATGACGGTCAACATGCGGGCCGCAGCCCCTGGCGCAGCAGCCCCCACGGCTCCCGCTGCCGAGTAGTTTACAGCATACGGTAGGGGAGAGCCAGGACTTACGGCTCCGCCCCCTGCATTATCACAACGCAAAATATGGCTATCAAGAAAATCAAGATATCGCCCCGCCAGAAGATGATCAACCTCATGTATGTCGTCCTCATGGCCATGCTCGCGCTGAACATCTCCACCGAGGTGCTCAACGGATTCTCCATTGTGGAGGAGAGCTTGAACCGGACGACGGGCAACTCCACGAAGGAGAACGAGGCCATCTATCGCGAGCTGGAGCAGATCATGCGCAAGAATCCTGCCAAGGCGCGCGTGTGGTTTCAGCGTGCCACCACGGTGAGGGCTATGAGCGACTCGCTCTTCAACTACGCCCAAGAGCTGAAGACGCTCATCGTCCGTGAGGCCGACGGACCGGAGGGCGATCCGCTTCACATCAAGAACAAAGACAACCTCGAAGCCGCAGGCGTCGTCATGCTGAGCCCGGGCACGGGACAGGGACGCAAGCTCTTCAACGCTATAAATAGCTACCGTGAGCGGATACTCCGTCTCATCGACGACCCATTGCAGAAGCAGATCATCAGCAGCAACCTCTCCACGACCGTGCCCTCGGCGGCGCTCAACAAAAACTGGGAGGAGTATATGTTTGAGGATATGCCTACGGCGGCCGCCGTCACGCTGCTTTCCAAGTTGCAGAGCGACATACGCTACGCGGAAGGCGAGGTGCTCCACACGCTCGTGGCCAACGTGGGACTCAAGGACATTCGGGTCAACAAGCTCGAAGCCATCGTTGTCCCCGACCAGACGCGCCTCTATCCGGGCGAGACCATCACGGCCCGTATGATGCTGGCTGCTGTTGACTCTACCCAGTCGCCGGAGGTCTATGTCAACGGACAGAAGATCAAGGGCAACACGATCCAGGTCAAGGCAGGAGCGCCGGGCAAGCACACCATCCAGGGCTACATGCTCGTGCGCGACTTGATGGGCAATGTGCTGCGTCGCGACTTCAAGCAGGACTACATGGTCATTGGCGGTCCGAAGCCAGAAAACTACATTTCGCCCGACGGAATGCAGCAGATACCGCCCTTCGACGGAATGGCGACGATTGCTGCCGACCTGATGAACGTGCTCTATGCGGGCTTCGACAACCCCATCACCATCTCCATCCCCAACACCTCGCAGAGCGACGTGCAGGCGACGATGACAGGTGGTACGCTGACGGCCCGTGGTGGCGGCCACTTCATCGCACGACCCACCACGCCCGGCAATCCCGTCACGCTCCGCGTCTCTGCCAAGGGCCGACTGGTTGGCGAGTATAAGTTTAGGGTGCGCAAACTGCCCGATCCAGCTCCCTACATTGCCATGGGCGCTGACCGCTTCAAGGGAGGCAGTTTCTCCAAGGCCAACCTGATGGCAGCCTCGGGCATTCATGCAGCCATCGACGACGGACTGCTCGACATCCCGTTCCAGGTGACGAGTTTCCAGACCGTCTTCTTCGACAACATGGGCAATGCCGTTCCCTTGTCCTCCAACGGATCGCATTTTACGGCCCAGCAGAAGGAGCAGTTCCGCCACTTGAGCCGCAACCGTCGCTTCTACATCACTAACGTGGTAGTCCACGGTCCTGACGGCACCACTCGCAGCCTGGGTGGAGGCAATGCCATGCAGGTGATCGTGAGGTAGCGAATGATATTACATCTCGAACAGAATAGACAATACTTAGAATAGGAAATATACGATGAAACGGATATTCTTCATCCTTTGCATGACTCTCTCGGTGGTCTCGGTCGTAGCCCAGCCCGCCAAGCGAAGAGTCGAACAGCAGAAACAACAGACGCAGACGGGAGCCAACGCGCTCACCACGCGCGCCCTCATCTCCTTCCCCACCGTACAGGAGATGCCTGAGGACGTCGTGTGGCGCCGCGACCTTTACCGCGAGGTGAAGTTGACGGACGACGCCAATGCTGGTCTCTATTATCCGACGGAGCCCATTGGCAGCCAGATGAACCTCTTCACCTACATCTTCAAACTGATGCTCCACCGCGACATCTACTGCTACGAGTATAGGCTGGACGGCAACGAGCTCTTCACCGATTCGGCCCGTATCAAGCCGATCCAATTTCTCGACAACTACAAGATCTACTACGAGCGGCGCGGCAAGGGCATTTATCTCGATAATAGCGACATTCCCTCGGGCGAGGTGAAGGGCTACTACCTCAAGGAGAGCGCCTACTACGACCAAGGCACGTCCACGTTCCGTCGCAAGGTCATCGCCCTCTGTCCGATACTCTATCGCGAGGACGATTTCGGCGACGGCGAGACGAAGTATCCTTTGTTCTGGGTGAAGTACGACGACCTGGCTCCCTATCTCTCGAAGCAGACGATGATGACCTCCAATCTCAACAATGCGGCGGTCATGAGTGTTGACGACTATTTTACGCGCAATATGTATGAGGGTAAGATCTACAAGACGACGAACATGCTTGGACGCACGCTCGCGCAGTATTGTCCTACCGATTCGGCCATGAGCGCGGAGCAAAAGAAGATCGAGAAGGAGCTCCAGGACTTCGAGAAGAATATCTTCGGCAACCCGGAGAAGCGTGATAGTCTGGATAGCGTACAGACCGCACAGGAGAAGGTCGGCAGAAAGCCGAAGCGTAGTGCCCGCACGCGCCGTTCGGGTGACAAGGAGCCTTCTGTTAAGCGCAGCCGCAGACCTTCGGGCGGTAGTGGCTCGGGCAGTGCAGCACGCGTCTCCGTGCGCCGCCAGCGCCATTGATGAGAGAATGTGTGGGTCCTTTGGCGTGTAAACGCCAAAGGACCTGATGGTTATAATTTTTTTCTAACAATTTAAAACAGAAACCGTATGAAAAAGTTTTTTACTACTTTATTGGTTGCCGTTGGCCTGATGAGTGCCACCACGGCGAGTGCTCAGGTGCAGTTTGGTGTCAAAGCTGGTGTCAACGTGACGAACATGTCGCTCGACAAGGAGGTTCTCGACGCTTCCAACCGTGTTGGCTTCTTCGTCGGTCCGACCGTGAAGTTCACCCTGCCCGTAGTCGGTCTCGGTATTGATGCTTCCGCCCTCTATGACCAGCGCGAGGCCAAGGTCAGCGTGGATGGAGTGCAGGGTGTTGTCGATACGGAGCAGACGCTCAAGCAGCGCCAGATTGCCATCCCCATCAACCTTCGCTACGGCATTGGACTGGGCTCTACGGCCAGCATCTTCCTCTTCGCAGGTCCGCAGTTTGGCTTCAACGTGGGCGACAAGGAGCAGAGCCTCTGGAATGAGGCAGCCGAGTGGAAGTTGAAGACTTCCAACTTCAGCGTCAACGTGGGTCTTGGCGCCATGGTGCTCAACCACCTGCAGGTCACGGCCAACTACAACATTGCTTGTGGCAGCACGGGTGACATCCGCGCCAATAGCGTTGTCGGCAATGTTCTTGACTTAAGCAAGTATGCTACCAAGGGCAAGAACAACTCTTGGCAGATTGGTGTGGCCTATTTCTTCTAAAGCGTAATTAGGCCAGAATAAACTGTTCTGATAGTAGGGTCGTGGCGTTTTCTGAAAAAGCTCAGAAGTTGCCACGGCCTTTTTTGTGCTTCATCTGGAAAATGGAGTGATAGGCTTGTTTGTGTTGTTTCCTATACGACTTGCTGATTTGGAAAAACAACTTGAACAACTTTTACAACAAGTAACAACGCTTCGCGGGGACATCGCCTCTTCGAGGCCCATGCAAACCAAGGGTCGCTTGTAGGGAAACAACAAAATACAACGCTTCGCCTTGGGTACATTTATATTATACATTATCTGGCAAAGGTAGCTTCTTTGGATGAGTCAACAATAAAAAAGGATTGCATTTTTTTTGTATTGTCTTCGATTTGCATTATCTTTCGATAAGCTAAGCTGCATCTCAACAATAAAAAAGAATTGCATTTTTTTTGTATTGTCTTCGATTTGCATTATCTTTGCATTCGAATAAGAGAGCGAATTGAGAATCACCCCTGGACAAGGAGCCTGTGACGAGGGTAGTGCAGCGGGTGGAATGAACCAATCAATTATCAACAACCAAACGAATCTCATGGCGACAACGGTACTTCTTCTTGAGCTCGCAGTCGTGCTGGCGATGATTTTTATTGGCGCACGGATGGGAGGAATCGGATTGGGTATTTTCGGTATGCTCGGCGTCTTTGTGCTGGTCTATGGCTTCGGACTGAAGCCGGGCAGCGCACCTATTGATGTGATGATGATCATCCTCGCCGTAGTGACTGCCGCTGCGGCCCTACAGGCTGCGGGCGGACTGGAGTATCTCGTCGGACAAGCGGCGATCTTCCTGCGCAAGCATCCTCACCATATCACCTATTATGGTCCGCTCTGCACCTGGCTTTTTTGCTTGGTGGCGGGTACGGCCCACACTTGCTATTCGCTGCTGCCCATCATCAGCGAGACAGCCCAGGCCAATAAGATTCGGCCCGAGCGTCCTTTGAGTTTGGCTGTCATTTCGGCCTCGCTGGGCATTACGGGTTCCCCTGTCTCTGCAGCCACGGCAGCCATCATCTCCCAGGACCTCTTGGGCGGCGCGGGAGTGGAGCTGGGTACGATCCTTATGGTCTGTGTACCCGCCTCGCTGGTGGCCATCCTTGTGGCCGCCTTCATCCAAAACCGTGTCGGCAAGGCGTTGGAGGACGATCCGGAGTATCAGCGCCGCGTCAGAGAGGGGTTGATCTGTCCTGAGAAGGATACGGAGAGCTTGCGACAAGCCGAGACGATGGCGCGCCCCGAGGCCAAATACTCCGTCTGGGTTTTCCTCTTCGGTGTGGCCTTGGTCGTGTTGTTCGGTTTCCAACCGCAGTTGCGCCCCGAGGGAGTCACGATGTCCGAGACCATCGAGATGATCATGATGGCCGACGTGATTCTCATCATGCTGGTGGGCAAGGTCAAGGTGGGCGACGTGACGAAGGGCAGTGTGTTTTCCGCAGGCATCAATGCCGTCATTGCCATTTTCGGAATCGCATGGATGGGCAGCACTTTCTATACGGGCAACGCCGAGGCCATTAACCAGTCTTTGTCCGGGATGGTAGCCGAAGCGCCGTTCACGTTTGCCGTGGCCCTGTTTGTGATGAGCGTCATGCTCTTCTCCCAGGCTGCCACCGTTACCACCCTCTATCCCTTGGGCCTTGCCCTGGGCATCAGTCCGCTGCTTCTGGTGGCCATGTTTCCCGCCGTCAATGGCTATTTCTTCCTCCCCAACTATCCTACGGAGGTAGCTGCCATCAACTTCGACCGCACGGGGACCACGCGCGTGGGACGCTGGGTCATCAACCATTCGTTTCAACTGCCAGGCTTCGTCACCACGTTTGTGGCTATCGGCGTGAGCTATCTCATCACGCTTTTCCTCTGAGCCCTCTCTAATGGCAGGAGGACCAGCCAGCAGAACAGCACAAAAGATGAACAAGTCTAAAGCAGAATGGCTCTAAGCAGGACGGCCCTAACGGCCGAAAGGCAGAACGGATCTAACGGGAAAATGGCTCTGTCAGCAGGACGGAAAGTTGGCGCCGATATGTGGCAAGAGCACGACCATAAAGGGCGACCATACGGACAACAAAAAATAAGAGAGAAAAAACAGATAGAATAATATCAATACAATCATATCGACATGAAGAAAATCTTTGTAACAGCCGCCGCGCTGACCCTCACCTTGGGAGCAAGCGCACAGGGCAACAACACAGGTATGGGCGGCGACCATGAGGGATGCACCAGCCTGGCTGAGCGCGTGTTGAAGTTGGAGAAGAAAAACGACGCCTTCAACGTTTACATCAACTACGCGGCCAGTTTTCAGGAGACGGACAACGGCACGGAGTGGGGTTCGGCCTTCAAGAACCGCCAGGCGCGCTTGGAGTTTATGGGCCATCTGACGGACAAGATCTCCTACCGCTTCCGCCATCGTCTGAACAGTGGCAACAACGCGCAGTCGGAGGACAATTTCGCTGCTGCCACGGACGTGCTCTGGGTAGGCTACCAGTTTAACGAGAAACTGGGCGTCCATGCGGGTAAGGTGTGTCAGTACTGGGGAGGATTCGAGTATGACGAGAACCCCATGTATATCTATCAGTTTAGCGACATGGGCAACAATATCGACATCTTCAAGGCGGGTGTGAACGTTTCCTATCGTCCCGTGGCCAGTCAGGAACTCACCCTCAGCATCACCGACGCTTATAGCAACAAGTTTGCTGAGGAGTATGGCGAAGGAGCCTACTCCTTGGAGGCCGACGGAACGAAGCGCATCCTGGAGGCTTCCAACCATCCGCTGACCTATATCTTCGGCTGGAACGGCAATTTCTTTGGCGACAAGCTCCAGACGCGCTGGTCTTGGGGTATTCAGACCGAGGCCAAGCATAAGTATAGCCGGATGCTCTTCCTCGGACAGAAACTCAACCTGCCGCGCGTGCAGTGGTATTTCGACTACATGGGCGCCTTCGAGGGCCTCGACCGTCTGCGCATTGCAAGCCGCGAGGGAGCAGCGCTGCTGGCGGATGCTGACAATCCCGATGCAGGCCCAGGCTATTTCAGCGACGTCCACTACCATTCGTTCGTCACGAAACTCAACTGGCAGTTTGTGCCGCAGTGGAACCTGATGGTCAAGGGAATGTACGAGATGGCCAGCGTGGACAATGTCGCTGCCATGAAGGACTTCCGCAAGAGCTATGGCTACTTGGCCAGCGTGGAGTATTTCCCCGTCAAGGGCGAGGACTTCCGCGTCTTCCTGGCCTACACGGGTCGCAAGTTTGATTATAGCAAGGAGTGCGGGCTGCAGGACTACAATACCAACCGCATTGAGCTCGGCCTCATGTACCGCCTCAAGATGTTCTAAAGCATTGCCTCTTAGGGTAGAAAACAAGAAAATATGAGAAATCCGCAGTCTTTGTCTATGAGGCTGCGGATTTTTTTCTTTTTTTGGGGGGGGCTCCCAGGGGTAAATGCCTGCTGAGTAGGGAAAACAACCAATACAACATTTACAAGAAAATACAACGCTTCGCGGGGACAAGACGCTACGCGTCAAACAAGCCTTCTGTATGGTAAACAACAAGATACAACAGCTTCGCGTGGAGATGTGCAGAACCGAATATCCTGCTGAGTAGGGAAAACAACCAATACAACATTTACAAGAAAATACAACGCTTCGCGGGGATATGGAGTTATTTCCTGATTTCGAAATGCTGGTAGTCCTTCACGGTCCGCCAGTTGCCGCCCCACACAAATCCGCGGGCGGTGAAGAGGCGATAGCAGAGGTCTCCCTTGACGATCTTGTAGGGGAATTTGGCTTCGCGCTGCAGGTATTTCCGCCCTTGGCGCGGCTCCACCACTACCTTGCCGCCTACCGTCCGCCGACACGGGTTGTAGAGCGGGTTGATGTCCACGGCCAGTCCTCGGGCGTGGGCCGAGAGTTTGGTGCTTCCCGTCGTGATGCGGTAGTTGAACGCCGAGGAGTTGTTGGCCGCCATCGATCGCTCGTCGTCTGCGCCGTAGTCGTCGATGAGGCGCATCCGCTCGATGGGGTAGTGGGCGTCGTAGAGCTTGCGCAGGATCTCCAGGACGTCGTTGGCAATGGCCCGATTGACTACCATCTCGCCGACGATGCTCCTGCCCTGCGCGTCTTTGTGGAGACAGAGCAGGTAGCGTAGGTCCTCTCTCGCCACGCGGCAACCCTCCTTGTAGGACCGCCCCCGCATCCTTTCAAACACCGAGTCGCTGATCTTGGAAACCGAGAAAAAACTGCTCACACCCCTTCGGGCCACAACCTCCTCGCCGACGATGTCGCCTGGGCGAAAGGTTGCTCCAGTCTGCGCTGCCATCTTGTCCGGCTGGCTCTGTGGTGGGACAACGCCCCCGACTCCCATGGGCAGCAAAATCAGGCCCACGGGCAGCAGGAGGAAGCCCACGAGGGCGAGGCGAGGGAGCGGGCGGAGCGCCTTCATAGAACGGAGTGCTTTCGTAGAATGGAGTGCCTTCGTAGAATAGAGTGCCTTCGTAGCATGGAGCACCTTCGTAGCATGGAGCACCTTCATAGAGCGGGCGAGGCGGGCGATTCGCATGGAAACCATCAGGTGAGCGATTCGAGATGCTTCTTGATGTCCTTGAGTTCGTCGCGCACGTTGATGAGGCTTTCCAGCACCTGCTGCGTGCGTTCCGATCCGTCGCGGTTCTGCTGGAGCATCTTCTTGGCTGCGGCGATCTTGAATCCCCTTACCTTCACTAAATTGTAGATAAGGCGAACCTGCTCTATGTCCTTCTTCGTGTATTGTCTGACGCGGTTTTGGTTGGTTTTCGGTTTCAGACTGGGGAAAACCGTTTCCCAATAGCGCAGCAGGCTCTCCGCGACGTTCATCATCTGAGCCACCTCCTTGATGGAGTAGTAGAGCTTATTGGGGCGCTCTGCATTGATCTGTTCCATGTTTTTTCCTTCTTTAATTCAATCGGTTTCCTTTGGATTTGCAAAAATACTCAAAAGTCATTACCTTTGCAACTGTTTAGGATGAATTTTAGGAATTAAAAACATAAGACGATGATGACAGCAAATGAAATCCGCGACTCGTTCAAGAAATATTTCGAGTCGAAAGGTCACGCCATAGTGCCCTCAGCCCCTATGGTCATCAAGGACGACCCCACGCTGATGTTTACCAACGCGGGCATGAATCAGTGGAAGGACATCATACTTGGCACGAAGGATCCGGAGCCGCGCCGCCGCGCCGACTCGCAGAAGTGTCTTCGCGTGAGTGGCAAGCACAACGACCTGGACGTGGTCGGCCACGACACCTACCATCACACGATGTTTGAGATGCTGGGCAACTGGTCTTTTGGCGACTACTTCAAGCAGGGCGCCATCGACGCGGCCTGGGAGTATCTCGTTAGTATTCTCCACCTCAACCCCGAGGACCTCTACGTCACGGTCTTCGAGGGCGACGAGAAGGAAGGCCTGGCCCGCGACGAAGAGGCGGCCAAGTTCTGGCGGAAGCACGTGCCCGAGGACCATATCATCAACGGCAACAAGCACGACAACTTCTGGGAGATGGGCGACACGGGCCCCTGCGGTCCCTGCTCTGAGATCCATATCGACAATCGCCCCGACGAGCTGAAGGCGCTGACGCCAGGCCGCGAACTGGTCAACAAGGACAATCCCCAGGTCATCGAGATCTGGAACCTCGTTTTCATGCAGTACAACCGCCGCAGCGACGGGTCGCTGGAGAAGCTCGGCATGAACGTGATAGATACGGGTATGGGCTTCGAGCGCCTCGTCCGCATCCTCCAGGGCAAGCACTCCAACTACGATACCGACATCTTCCAGCCCATCATCAAGGAGATCGAGAACCTCTCGGGCCTGAAGTACGGATTCACCACGCCCAGCAGCACCGAGGATGAGGGCGCGACCGACCAGGAGAAGGTCGATATCGCCATGCGTGTGGTGGCCGACCATCTGCGCGCCGTGGCTTTCTCCATCGCCGACGGCCAGTTGCCGGGCAATGCCAAGGCTGGCTACGTCATCCGCCGCATCCTGCGCCGTGCCGTCCGCTACGCCTACACCTTCCTCGGTCAGAAAGAGGCCTTTATGTTCCGCCTCGTCAATGTCCTGATCCAGGAGATGGGCGCTGCCTATCCCGAGTTGCCAGCCCAGCGCGAGCTCATCGCCCGCGTGATCAAGGAGGAGGAGGACAGTTTCCTCCGCACCCTTGACAAGGGCATCAACCTCCTCAACGGCGAGATGGACGAGCTCAAGGCCCACGGCGAGAAGGAACTGCGTGGCGCCCAGGCTTTCCGCCTCTTCGACACCTATGGCTTCCCCCTCGACCTGACGGAGCTGATCTGCCGCGAAAACGGTTATACCGTCAACGAGCAGGAGTTTGACGAGGAGATGGCCAAGCAGAAGGCCCGCGCCCGCAATGCGGCCCAGGTGGAGAACGGCGACTGGGTCGTGCTGCGCGAGGGCGAGCAGGAGTTTGTGGGCTATGACCACACGGAGTATCCCTGCCACATCCTGCGCTATCGCGAGGTGAAGCAAAAGAAGTCCACCTTCTTCGAGGTCGTGCTCGACTATACGCCGTTCTATGGCGAGATGGGCGGCCAGGTCGGCGACCAGGGCAAGCTCGTCAGCAGCGACGAGACCGTGGTCGTGAGCGACACGAAGCGCGAGAACAACCAGAGCATCCACATCCTCAAGCGTATGCCGCAGGACCCCACGGAGGAGTTTACGGCCTGCGTCGATGTGCCGCTGCGCGAGGCTTCCGCCCGCAACCACACCGCCACCCACCTCTTGGACTACGCGCTGAAGCAGGTGCTCGGCGACCATGTGGAGCAGAAGGGATCCTACGTCAGCGCCGACACGCTGCGCTTCGACTTCTCCCACTTCCAGAAGGTCACTGACGAGGAGCTACGCCGTGTGGAGCAGCTGGTCAACAGCCTGATCCGCCAGGACATCCAGCTCGACGAGCATCGCGACATGCCGATGGAGGAGGCCAAGAAGCTGGGCGCCGTTGCCCTCTTCGGCGAGAAGTATGGCGACCGCGTGCGTGTGGTCCGCTTCGGACCCTCTTGCGAGTTCTGCGGAGGTATCCACGTGGCTGCCACGGGCCGCATCGGCTTCTTCAAGATTGTTGGCGAGAGCAGCGTGGCTGCTGGTGTGCGCCGCATTGAGGCCATGACGGGCGAGGTCTGCGAGAACGCCATCTATCTGCTCGAGGACACGCTCCGCGACCTGAAGTCGCTCTTCAACAACGCCAAGGACCTCAAGGCCGTCGTCACGAAGTATATCGACGAGCACGACCACATGAAGAAAGAGATCGACCAGTTCCGTGCCCAGGCCGTGGATCGCATGACCCAGGAGCTGGTGCGCAGGGCCGAGGAGGTCGATGGTCTGCGCGTCGTCAAGGCCGTCGTTCCCCTCGATCCCGCCGCAGCCAAGGACCTGGTCTTCAAGGTGCGCCAGGCCATTCCCGACAACCTGGTCTGCGTCGTCGGTTCCGTCCACGAGGACAAGCCGCTGCTGAGCGTGATGTTCTCCGACGATCTCGTGGCCAGCCATGAGCTCAATGCGGGCAAGATCATCCGCGAGGCGGCCAAGCTCATCAAGGGTGGTGGTGGCGGCCAGCCCCACTATGCCCAGGCCGGCGGCAAGGACCGCGATGGTCTCGCGGCAGCTGTCGACAAGGTGCTCGAGCTGGTGAGGAAGTAAGGCGGCCCTCGTTTTCCGCATTTTTTCTATAGCGTCAGCCCGGGGACAGTCCACGTCCTGGGCTGACGCTTTCCTTTTCCTTTGGTTATCCGATATTTGGAGTGACGCACGGAGTTGAGTAATATAAAAATCATTGAAAACAACGCTTTTCAAGCAAAAATTCCTGCTGAGTAGGGGAAAACAACAAATACAACATTTACAACAAGTTACAACTTTTCACGCTTCGCGTGTTGCAATCCTGCTGCAAAGGTAAACAACAAAATACAACACGGGTTCCATGAATGGAACCTTCGCGGGGACATAACGCCAGGAGAAATCAACAGGAAATGTGTCCAAGGCGAAGCGTTGTATTTTGTTGTTTCGCAACAAGCAAGCCTTGATCTGCATGGGCCTCGAAGAGGCGATGTCCCCGCGAAGCGTTGTTCAAAGTTGTAAAAGTTGTTCAAGTTGTTTTCCCATTTCAGCAGGCCGTATTGGAAACGCAAGTGCCCTGTCGCTCCAAATATCGGATGCCCCCTTTTCCGCCCCTTTTTCCGCCTCGCGGGCGACCTTGTCGTGCGATTGTTGGACGATTGTCGGGTGATTGTCGGAGAAAATAAGGATAACTTAACGCTCCATTGTCGGAAATGGAGAGAAAACATCGTACCTTTGCACCTTCATAGTAGGTAAAACAAAAAAGCGAAGTATTGAGAACCATCTATCTTCAAAAAGACTGCCCAGCCGACCTGGCCGCGAGCGTGGCCACCATCGGCTTCTTCGACGGCGTACACCGTGGGCATCAGTTTCTCATCTCCCATGTGGTTGAGACCGCGCGGGAGGAGGGCCGCCAGTCGATGATCATCACCTTCGACCAGCATCCCCGCGAGGTGCTCCATGCCGACTACCAGCCCCGCCTGCTCACCCCGCTGCAGGAGAAACTCTGTCTCCTGGAGCGCACGGGTGTGGACGTGGTGACCGTGCTCCATTTCGACGCGGCCCTGTCGCAGCTTTCCGCCCGCGACTTCATGCACGACCTGCTGCTGGAGCGGCTCCACGTGGCCAAACTCTTCATCGGCTACGACCACCGCTTCGGCCACAACCGCGCCGAGGGCTTCGCCGACTATGTGGCCTATGGTCGCGAGATGGGGATGGAGGTGGTGCAAAACCCCGTCTTCGAATTGGAGGGCGTCAACGTCAGTTCCACCGTCTGTCGGCGCCATGTGGCAGCGGGCGAGATGGAGGCGGCCTCGCGCTGCCTGGGCTATCCCTATAGGATGGGCGGCCGCGTGGTGGCCGGATTCCAGGAGGGCCGCAAGCTCGGTTTCCCCACGGCCAACATCCAGCTCGCCGACCCGCGCCGTCTCGTGCCCGCCTCGGGCGTCTATGCCGTGAGGGTCAAGGTAGGCGGCGAGGCGACGTGGCGACTGGGCATGATGAACATCGGCACGCGCCCCACCTTTGGCGGCGAGAAGGTCTCGCTGGAGGTGCATATCTTCGACTTTGCGGGCGACCTCTATGGTTGTCAGGTCGAGGTGGCGTTTCTCCGCCGCGTCCGCGAGGAGCGCAAGTTTGCCTCGCCCGAGGAGCTGGCCGCCCAACTGGCCCGCGACAAGCAGACGATCCTCGATGCGTGTTGTTTATCATAATCGCTTGTAGTGGTTGTTTATCATAATCGCTTGCAGTAGTTGTTTATCATAATCGCTTGCAGTAGTTGTTTATCATAATCGCTTGCAGTTATTTATCATAATCGTTTAAGAAAAAATAAAGAAAAAAAATAGAACAACAGATGAAAGAGAATAGAAAGCCAGGAAGAATGGCGGTGGACCTCCTATTGATCTTCATCGTCTTTCTCGTCATTCAGATGGTGGTCAACGGACTTGTCACCCTCGTCTATGTGTATCTGAACCACGTCGATGCTGCCCAGTTTGCGCAGCAGGTGGCCAGCGGTCAGCAGGGGCAGTTTGTCGCCGCCACGTCGGTGCTCTCCAGCCTGCTCACGATCCTGGTCTATCCGCGCCTACGGTGGACTCCCCTCGACCGCACCTACCTCCGCTCCCGCCCCTGGGCCACGCTCGTGTGGTGCGGCCTGCTCACGCTGGGCACGATCCTGCCCTTCGAGTGGGTCTATGAGCAACTGCAGATACAGATGGCCGACTCCCACCAGGCCCTCTTCGAGAGCGTCATGCGCGAGCCCTGGGGCTATGTGGCCCTGGGCATCCTGGCGCCCGTGGCCGAGGAGTTTGTGTTTCGCGGCGGCCTCCTGCGCACGTTGCTTTCGATGATGCGCGTGCGCGGATGGGAGAGCGGACGCTACGTTGCCCCCACGGCGTCGAGCGCCTCCGTTGCGCCCACGAGATCCAGCGCCTCCGGGGAGCGTGCGGGCCGCGCCTGGGCCCCCTGGTTGGCCATTGCCTTTTCGGCCCTGCTCTTCGGCGTGGTCCACATGAACTGGGCGCAGGGCTTCCACGGCTTCATCATGGGCCTCCTGCTCGGTTGGCTCTACTACCGCACGGGCAGCATGATGCCAGGCATCATCGTCCACTGGGTCAACAACACGGTGGCCTACCTGATGTTCAAGCTCCTGCCCGGTATGGCCGACGGCCAGCTCATCGACTTTTTCCACGGTTCGGAGCGCCTGATGGTCGTGGGCCTGCTCTGCTCGCTCTCGATCCTCGTCCCGAGTCTTTTCCAAATCATCTTGCGAACAAAAAAATAGAATGGCCTTCGGCCCCCGGGCCAAGGTTTTTTCTCTGACACAGACAGAAAGTTTCCCTCTGACACAGACAGAAACAGTTTCTTCCCCGACACAGATAGAACATGAACTACCAAGACAGCAAACAATATGAGATCATGGCCCCCGTGGGCAGCTACGAGTCGCTCGCCGCGGCCATCGAGGCGGGTGCCGACTCCGTCTATTTCGGCGTGGGCCGGCTCAACATGCGGTCCCATTCGGCCAATCACTTCGACATTGGCGACCTGCGGCAAATCGTCGCCATCTGCACCGAGCACGGGATCAAGACCTATCTCACCGTCAACACGATCATCTACGACAACGACCTCGCCACGATGCGCGAGATACTCGATGCGGCGCGCGATGCGGGCGTCTCGGCCATCATTGCCTCCGACGTGGCCGTGATGAGCTACTGCCGGCAGATCGGCCTGGAGGTCCACCTCTCCACCCAGCTCAACATCTCCAACGTCGAGGCCCTGCGCTTCTATGCACAGTTTGCCGATGTGGCCGTATTGGCGCGCGAGCTCAATATGGACCAGGTCAGCCACATCTACGAGGCCATCCATGGCCCCGAGCCCATCCTCGGTCCTGCGGGCCAGCCCGTCCGCATCGAGATGTTCTGCCATGGCGCGCTTTGCATGGCCGTCTCGGGCAAGTGCTACATGAGCCTGATGGCCCAGGACCGCAGCGCCAACCGCGGCGAGTGTGTGCAGATTTGCCGCCGCTCCTACCTGCTCACCGACCGCGAGACGGGCAACGCCATCGAGGCCGACCATGAGTATCTGATGAGCCCGAAGGACCTCAAGACCATCCGCTTCATCGACAAGATGATGAAGGCGGGCGTGCGCGTGTTCAAGATCGAGGGCCGCGCCCGCGGAGCGGAGTATGTGCTCAACGTGGTGCGCTGCTACAAGGAGGCGATACAGAGCGTGCTCGACGGCACCTACACCGAGGAGAAGAAGGACGCCTGGGATGAGCGCCTGGCGGCCGTCTTCAACCGCGGCTTTTGGGACGGCTACTACCAGGGACGCAAGATGGGCGAGTGGAACAAGCACTATGGTTCCATGGCCACGGAGCAGAAGGTCTTGGTGGGCAAGCTGACCAACTATTTCTCGCGTATCGGCGTGGCCGAGGCCGCCGTCGAGGCTTCCACCTTCAAGGTGGGCGACAAGCTCCTCATCACGGGCAACACCACGGGCGCGATGTATGTGGAGGTGAAAGAGCTCCATGGCGACCATGGCGAGCCCATCACCGAGGCCGAGCAGGGCACGCGTGTGGCCTTCTCCGTGCCGGGCAAGGTGCGGCCCAACGACAAGCTGTTTCGTATCGACCAGCGTGTGGTGGAATAGCGGAGGCTGTCGTTCTTTTTTGTTATAGCATAATTTAGGAATAGTATATATAGAACTATATAGCAAACGTAAGTCAATGAATACGATCAACGAATTGCAAGACGAGGTCATCGAGGAGTTCAACGAGTTTACCGACTGGATGGACAAGTATCAGATGCTAATCGACCTGGGCAACGACCTCGAGCCGCTGGACGAGAAGCACAAGAACGAGCAAAACCTCATCGATGGTTGTCAGAGCCGCGTGTGGTTGCAATGCGACTACGCCGATGGCCGCCTCGTCTTCACCGCCGATAGCGACGCGCTCATCACCAAGGGCATCATCGCGCTGCTCATCCGCGTGATCAGCGGCCACACGCCGCAGGAGATCCTCGACGCCGACCTCTATTTCATCGAGAAGATCGGTCTGCGCCAGCACCTCTCGCCGACGCGCTCCAACGGTCTTCTCTCGATGGTGAAGCAGATCAAGAGCTACGCCATCGCCTACAAAGCCAAGGAGGAGATGGGCTGATGCGCAAACTCACCACTCCCGAGATGCACCGCCTCACGATCGAGGAGTTTCGCGAGGCCGAGAAGTTGCCGCTGGTCGTCGTTCTCGACGACGTGCGGTCGATGTACAACGTGGGCAGCGTCTTTCGCACCTGCGATGCTTTCCGTATCGAGGAGCTGTGGCTCTGTGGCATCACGGGCACGCCGCCCCACACCGAGATCCACAAGACGGCCCTTGGAGCCGAGGACAGTGTGGCGTGGCGCCATTGCGCCACTGCCCTGGAGGCCGTGCGCTCGCTGCAGCAGCGCGGTTTCCGGGTCTATGCCATAGAGCAGGCCGAGGGGTCCACGAAGCTCCAAAACCTGCCGCGTCAGACCGTCCCCACGGCCGTGGTCTTTGGCAACGAGGTGAAGGGCGTCCACCAGGAGGTGGTCGATGCGTGCGACGGTTGCCTCGAAATACCGCAGTTTGGCACGAAGCACTCTCTCAACGTCAGCGTCACGGCGGGCATGGTGATATGGGAGCTGGCGCGCCAGGCCATTGCTCCCGAGGCGGAGGCAGAAGTGGGGGAGTCCTTAACGTAACATGTAACATGTAACAATGGTGGCGTGTGCCCCAAACACACGCGCTTGTCCTGCAAAGACAGGCCCTCAAAAATGTTTTGTATTCTATTCCAGCCAAATGGAAATTGTCTACCAGGCTGGTAGACAATTATAGAAAGTGGACAATGCCAATACGCCTATCCCTGAAATATTGCTTTGCGTGCCTTGGAAGAAGCCTCTGAGGAAGAATAATAAGATTGTTTGAATTCTGCCGAGCATGAGAAAAATCAAGAGTGGGGGAGGCCTTAACGTAACATGTAACATGTAACATGTAACAATGGTGGCGTGTGCCCCCAAACACACACACGCTTGTCCTGCAAAGACAAGGAAAACAACTAAAGCAACGAGTACAACGTATGACAACGAGCGATTGTAGTGTACTTTGCGTACACTCCTCTTGTTGATGCAATCAGAATATGAAACAAGGCGGTCATCGGTCAGTATTCCGAACGACCGCCTCATTATAAACTCACTTGTTCGTTCAAATCGCTTTCAATGAAAACGCATATTTGAAATCGATGAATGAGTGAGTTCCTTGATTGTCTATCCATGCCGGTTCCTCATGGCTCTTGTTTGATATGGATACAGAATTGTCATTCTTGAACGTATCATAAACCGTTTCAAGTATTGACAACTGTTCGTTGGAGAAACTTGAAATGTCGCATGGCATATCCGACACAAGTTTGTTGCCCACATTCCCGTTCTTACCCTCCACTTCAATCAGGTTGATGTCATCTATCAGACTATACACCCTGTCCCATCTGTTGGGCACCGGACCGTATTGGATGGCTTTGAACGACAAACCCGTCATGGCTTGTCCGTTTTCCCGATAAGACAGGAAATCCGTATAAAACAAGATTTTGTTCATTTGGGTGACAAACACGCCGTTGAATTTTTCAATGAAGAACAAAAGGACGTTCTTCAACTTGCTTATGGATAACATGGCATAGCCATTATATCGGCTGCGTATATTGTCGCCGAAAACGAGCTTGTGTATTAAACTGTCCATGGAAGACCGGTCTTCGCACTCTTCCAAACGTGTTTTTATCTTCATGTATTCATCGTCAGACAATACGTTTTTGGCCGCATCCACAAATGTCTCAAATGTCTTTGGAGACTGGATGGCTTTCAATACTCGTCCGTTGGCCACATTGGGAATTTCTCCATTCTCGTACAAACGGTACTGGTTATCGCCAAAACCCAAAATCCTTGACATCTTCAATGCCGACAACATATAGCGGCTGCGTATTTCCTTTATCTCGTCGGGATAAGGAATGCCATGGGCAGTACGATAACTATTGTATATCTGCGAAGTATTGAACGTATCCACCTGCGTGGTCGTGAATGTTTCCTGCGTATCGACACATTGATAACACAGGTGGGTGTACTCGTATTCCTCTTTTCTGAAAACAGCCTTTCGAGTCTCTGTGACAAGGACTGCTTCGCCTCCTGTAAATGGACTTTTCATGACTTACTTGAATTTATATGTGATACGATATTCTGCTATGTGGAAAGAGATGCAAATGGCACTTGAATTACTGATGCCCATTGAAATCTTTATATATATGTCACGTCCGCTAACCTCTTTTCCGAATACCCACATTTCTCCTTTTTTGTTTAAGGTGTCCTCTATCGGTCCTTCCACGTAATCTTCGGAGTCAAGGTTCATGATGACATCTTCCCGGTATTTAGGCGTTATCTCCAGTTCCAAAAGAGTCTGCATATTCTTGCCCCTGTCGTCACGAAAGACAATGCCGAATACCTTTACCTTTTGAATGAACTTGGAGAGAAACAACTCTACTTCTTCCTTTGTAGCCATAATCTCCTGTTGTTTTGCGTGCAAAGTTAATGCTTTTGTCTGAATATGGCAAGAAAAAGCCAATAAATTCAACTTTATCGTTGAATAAGGCAGGCCAAAATGCTTCGATAAAGAGAATATCGGCCATACAAAGCTATGTTATAAAGTCCTATTTATTAGACAATTCTAAAATAGCGGCTTTTATAGTGACGAAGTCAGGAGGCAACAACATGACACAAATCTTTGGGTAAGCCATGAGCAGAACTGAGCTTGCTCAAGTTCTGCTCATGGCGAGTTGATGCTTACACCACTTCGTGCGTCGTTCGAAATCTCGGACGAACCACCACTTGGTTAGTGCTTCACGAGGTGGCCGATCACCTGCTGGCGGTTGCGGCCCGCGCCCCGGTAGCCGACGTGTATCCACTGGGCCTTGCCCTTGGAGGCAGTCTCCCAGATGAGCTGGTCAAACGGGAGGTTGTCCATCATCCAGGCGAACCACTGGCGGCCCGTCTTGACGTCGGGGACAAAGATGTCGGCGGCGCAGCCGCGCGTGTGGTCCGAGGTTTTCACGCCCCAGACGGCGGCGTTGAGCTTCGCCGAGCGGTAGCCGCTGTTGATGCGGACGGCGTGGCCGAGATGGGCCCGCAGCGGCTCCAGGACGTGGAGGCAGAGCTGCTGGAGGTTGCAGATGGCTGGGAGGGGCGGCGTGTTGTCTATGCGCCGCGTGACGGCGACGAGGGAGGTGGTAAACTCCGCGAGGCGGAAGTGTTCTGACAGTATAAGTGACATGGTTTTGTTCTCCTTTTTTGATGTTTTGTTTTTGATGATCGTTTTGATGATGATCGTTTGTTTTGATGTTTTTGATGATCGTTTTTGATGATCGTTGTTTTGATGTTTTTGATGATCGTTTTGATGATGATCGTTTTTTTTGATGTTTTGATGATCGTTTTGATGATTGGCAGAGCCCGAGGCAGCAGAAGTGCGAAGTGGGAATCTCCTTAACGTAACATGTAACATGTAACAATGTAACAATGTAACAATGTAACGATTGGGTGGCGATGCTGGCGATTGGTGGCAAGTGCTGGCGATGGGTGTCTACACGTCCCCATAGTGAGATTTCTTGTAAACCCCTCTTTCGATTCTCTCGACCATTCCTTGCTGCTCCCATCGGCTGAGCATGGTTCGCACGCTGCCATTCGAGATATCGCCGCCCCTGATGCCGACGGAGACTCCATAGGCCTCCTCGGTGGTAAATCTGTCGGCCAGTTCCTCGTAGATGGAGTCGTTCTTGCTCTTGCGGGAGCGTGCCTTCCCCGACGAGACATAGGAGCCCGATCGAAATGCCGTCTCGATGCGCTCGCGAAAGAAGAGCATGGCGTTGTCGATCATGTAGTCGGCCAGCACGTCGAAGGCGGCGAGCATCTGCGGCGTCTGCTGGCGCTGCAGCATGGTTTTCCACAGTTCGGGCTCGGCCTTCAGCCGCGTCTCCGCTCCCTGCTCTCCGTAGCTTTGGATCATCTGCTCCGCCACACGACAGAGCATCAGGCAGGTCATCATGCGCATGGCCGTGGGGCAGGTGCGGAAGCGCTGGCGCACCTTGGTCTTGTCGTAGCTTTTGAGCGTCTCGATGCGGATGCGCTCCAGCCAGTCGCGGCCCTTCTTTTCCAGTTTGGGCAGGTCAACGTCGCCACTCATCAGGGGCAACAGATGGGCCACCTGCTGGATCTTCATTTGTTGGTGCTCGGTGAGCAAGAAGAGGCTCTCCGAGAGCGGCGAGAAGGTGTTGTCGGGCGTGCGTGCCAGGGCCACACGGCTCTGAAATCCGTCCGTGTAGTTGGTGATGACGCGGTAGAGCGCGTCGGGCGTGCCACACATCACGACGTTCCACAGCAGTTTGTCGATATGCACGTTGACGGCCTCTGCCGACTTTGCCTCGCAGTCGTAGGGCGTGCCGTCGTAGGCCTGTCGCAGCATGACGGAGAAGTCGCTCATCGCCGTGCGCCATTTCTGCGCCACGGTGTCTGCCTCGGGCGTGAAGGAGAAGGCGTGCTTGCCCTGGGTGTTGGCCAGACGGTCGGCCAGGTTGGCCACGGTGGTGTTGAGCGTCAGGCAGCGCACGGGATACTTCGGGTCCTCGGGCTGCTCCTTCTTGTTCTTGGCCGCCCGCTTGCGTGCGCGCCATTCCTCCTCCGCCTCCAAGTAGCCCTTGTCCACCATTTTCACCTCCGCGAGCCAGGCCGCCACGATGGGGTCGAGACTGCCCTTGCCCGAGGCGAAGTCGCCGGCGATGTAGCTGATGAGGTTGAGCTGCGAGGGCTTGCCGTGGATCAATACGCGCACGCCCGTGGCGAGCATGCCGATGGCCGGCGTGATGGCGAAGATGGCGGGCATGGCGAGATGCGGGCCCACGGCGCTGATGCTCTCCCTCACGCCCTGCGGCATCTTGGGCAGCGCGTCGTAGTATTGGAGGTCGTCCTGCGTGATGGTCTCCTCGTCGTCCTCCTCCCTGGGCTCGGCCCTCATGTCCTGGCGCACGGCCGTCAGCACGTCCTTCAGCCGCCGTGGCATCTGCGTCATCTTCTCGCCCAGGGCCGACCGGATGCAGGCCATTTTCTCCGCCTCGGGAAATCCGTCGTAGCAGGGGATGATGCGGTCCAGCAGCAGCGGGTCGGAGTCGCAGATGTGGCGCAGGTTGACGGCCAGCTCGAAGGTGAGCGTGTTGCGGTTGGACCGTATCGGGTGCTCGCCTTCATTGTAGAAGGCCCACCATTTCTCGATGATGCGGTCGTAGGGAATGCCCTTGTAGCACAAAGGCTTCTCCTCTGAGGCCGTCTTCTCGCCCTTCTCGTCTTTCTGCTCCTTGGCGTCCTCGCCCGCCTCCAGCGGATGGTTTGCTGGGCGGGAGGCTGCTGTGGTCTCTGAGGCCGTGGCAGCCGCTGGCTGGGCCTGGTCTGCCTCCGTCTCGGAAGTAGCCTCCGAGGCCGTGGAAGCAGCCTCTTTGTTCGCGGAAGTAGCCTCTGAGCCCGCGAAAGTAGCCTCTCCGTTCGTGAAAGTAGTCTTTGAGCCCGTGAAAGTAGCCTCTGAGCCCGTGAACGATTCACACTCCCCGTTGTCGAAGAGGTCCTCGTGGAGATAGAGCAGGTCCTCGGACGTGGTGGCAAAGAAGACGCGGGTGATGTCCTTCGCGCCCGCGTCATACTCCACGCCGAGCAGGTCGGAGGCCCAGCGCAGGTTGGCCTCCTGGTCCATCTCGGGATGGCGGCGGAAGACGAGATGCAAGCCGCCTCCGCGCGCGCTGCGCTCCAGCATGAGCAGGCCCAGTTCGTCCTTCTTGTCGATGGCCGTGGCGGCCACCAGCTCCACCTCGTCGGCGCTTAGATGGTCGATGTCCATGCCCACCGACTTGCTCAGTCGCTTCGCCCCCTTGAGGCCGCCCTCCTCCGTGGGCAGGCAGGAGTAGTTGAACTGCACCAGCTTGCGTTTCGCTGCCGATACGTCCGTCTCGGGCTTCGGATGGCGAATCGCCTCCATCAGGCGCGCCTGCGTCTGGCTGTCGCGATAGCGGCGGTAGGCCTCCTCGGTCTCCACGGCCTCCATCATCTTGTGGCCCTGCTGATAATATATCAAGTGTACACTCATGATAGTTTCCTCCTTTCTTTTATTTCGTCAGTTGATCATTGAGCAGGGCGTCGATGGCGTCCTGCGCCTCGTCCATGATGGCCTGGGCGATGATCACGTTCTCCGTGCGGAAAAACTTCAACGTCAGTTGCACGGCGTTGTCCTGCGTCCTGCTGATGCGTCCGTGGGCGAGTTTGCGAATGAGCACGCTGCGGCTCTTCACCTTGGGCCGCACGACGAAGTCGAACGTCCCGTCGCTCATCTGCTGGCCCACGCCCGCCTTGCGAAAACTCTCCACGGCCTGAGGCACGGGCGCGTCGGGCGCAAAAAGGAAATACTTGCGGTCGTCGTAGTAAGCCTGTCCGCCGATCTGTACATGCTGGCAATGGTCGCCATGGTTCTGATTGCTGTTGATGTTCTTATTATTCTTATTCATAACTGTTTGTTTTTGTTTCATCCTGGGGACGGAGGGACACCGAAGGTGGATCGACAACGTTGTATCGTGTTGTTTCGATGCAGCTTGCTGAGTAGGGAAAACAACTAAAACAACTTTTACAACGAGTAACAACGCTTCGCGGACGAAATTCCTCGATACTGCCTGCTGAGTAGGGAAAACAACTAAAACAACTTTTACAACAAGTAACAACGCTTCGCGAGGACAAAACACGCTACGCGTGTATACAATCCTTCTGCAAGGTAAACAACCAAAAACAACTCTTTCGATAAGCCATGAGCAGAGCTGAGCTTGCTCAAGTTATGCCATGGCGAGAAAGAGTGCCATGAAATGGAACGCTTCGCCAGGACCATATTGCAACTGCTTTTTCTGCAAAAGGTAACTTGGTTGTAAAATGTTGTGTGGGTTGTATTTGTTGTTTTCTTTTTATTCCCCTGATTCCTCAATGTTTTCGGATGATTCTTTTTTGTGCGAGAAGAGACGTGGATTGTTGCGCGCTTTACCATGGAATATCCTCCTCGTACTCAACTCAGATTTTTACTTCCCTGTTCTCAAAATTGGCCCTTGGGCCAATCCTATTAATGATGATTAATGTCTCGATTAACGATGATTAATGTTAAAAATAAATCACCGATTCATGTTTTAAGAAATCACCGATTCAACCGATGGATGTCCGCCACGAGGATGTCCTGATAGCAGCGGCCCTCATACTCGTTGACCGTGAAGCGGAGGCTGACGGCCACCAGTTCGTCCCGGGAGAAGCGGCAGGTGGCCGCGTTGCCCAGCATCGTGCAGGCATACTGGTCGGCGTACTTCCCGCCCAGCTCCTGCAGCAGGATGTTGCATTTCTTCACCTGTCCCGTCTCGCTCTTCTGACTCTGCACAGCGAAGGCCTCGCCCTGCTGCACCACACGCATAATCTTTCCTTCCATCGTGCGCTTACTTTTCCTTTTTACTACAATTCATGCTGAGGCTAAACAAAAACCTCCAAACCGTGAAACTGAAATACATACTCATAACGCTCGTTTTACGTCGCGCCTTTTCGCGACCCTTTTGTTGTTGAACTGTTACTTTGCCAGCTGGCGGCGCAAGAGGCGAGACGGCGCAATGAGGGCTATAAAAAACCAGCACCGTCAGCGGGCCTCGTTGGTCTCAACTGACGGTGCAAAGGTATGGGAATCTTTCGTGCCCGACGAAATTTTAAGGGTCGGGTGAAAGTTGGTGAAAGAAAAAGTGAAAGAAGTCCACTTTTTCACCCCTTTTTGGGTCCCTCGGTGAAAGTTTGGTGAAAGTTGGTGAAAGTTTGGTGAAAGTTTTCAGCGAGCCTTCCCCCCTATTTCAGCAACTTCTTGTGGAAGCGACGAGCTATCTCCCGATAAGCTTGGAAGCGTCCACAGGCGGCTGGAGAGTCGTTCTCGTCCCAAAGGCGGACGGGCTTTCTGAAACTCATCACGTTGAGCCTCCCAAGGTCCTTGAGGTTGAGATCGGGAGCCTCCTCGCCCATGATCTCGGACAGAAGGTCCGTAAACTCGTTGAGTGTACCGACGACCCGCAGGTCGCGCAGCACGGCGAAGACGGCAAACCAATGGCGCTTACACTGGATATACTCCAGCGTCTCCTTCAGCGCACGGGCGATGGTCTGCTGCGAGAACTGCGCCCCCTCGTCCTCCTTGGCCTTTCTCACATACCTGACGCAGTCGGCAGGGTCGCCCAGCGGGTGCTCGTGGATGATCGTCTGCACCACGCCAAAGATGCGACACTCGTGCGTCTCGTCGATGCGCATGGCCTGGTAATTGTCGTTGCCCGGCGTGAGCCACTTCGACCCGTCCTCGTCCTCGAAGTAGGTCTTGACGGTAGGGCCGCCGTCGTAGTGGGCCACGACGATCTCGCCCGAGCGCGCCACGTCCTGCGTCCTCACCAGCAGGCGGTCGCCCTCGTGGAGGTCGTAGTCGCGCATGCTGTCGCCCTGGACGACGACCAGCCAGCATTTGCCCGATACGTACTCCATCGGGATCGATCCCGTCTCGTGGGGGTTGTCGCCGTACTCGTCGGGAACGCCCGCACGCACGCAGCCGCACAGGGGCACCTCGACCATCTCCTTCACTTCCTCTGCTGTCCAGCCCTGCTGGCGCATGAGGTCCACAAATTCGTCTTTTTTCATGATGTTTTTTTTATTTGTTTTGCTTTTCATGACCTGGTATTCTATCGAATCCAAGTTAGAGTTGTTTCTGCGCGCAAAGGTACGGAGCTTTTTCGACATGACCAAAAGTTGTGCGTTATATTTTTGTGGCTTTGCATAAGACAATACCCCACCAAAAAAAGACGAGGGCAACCTCGGAAGGCATACCCTCGTCTATAGATATTGAATATTTAGGATTGAACGACAATCCCTATTTTACACAAGACTTCTTTCTTACTAGTTCCAGTCGTCCTCTTCCTCTTCCTCATAGTCCTCATAGCGGCGAACGCCTAGTCGACCGCCATGATTCTCAGGGGTTGTTGTATCGACACCTGGCGCGCTGCCACTCATCAGCGGCTGCTCCGATTCGATGACATACGATAGGGGCTTTACATAATTTTCTCTTTTCTCTTTCATATTGTTTTGTTATTTTACGATTATCTTACGTCCATTCTTGATATACACGCCCTTGGGCAGACCCTCGGTAGTGTTGCCTACCACTACACCCTGCAGGTTGTAAACCTTGCCCGATGCGCTGGCTACCTCATCTACAAGATCCGTGATGCCAGTAGGCTCGTTCTCACCGATCACGCAGATCTTGGCTTTGCTGGCGCCACCGTTGTCAGGCACGATATAACTCATGGTAGCTTTGTCCTGGATGGTCATATAGTATAAGAACGGCGGGAGATAAGCTTCGGGGTGAATATTATAGACAAAGCTGTTCTTCTCAGAGTTGAGATAATATCCCTTCTTGGCTACAAGGCAGGTATTCTCCATCACGGGATGGAAGGTATATTGCTCTGTCGTAGAACAGCTGTACTGTGGGGCCACACCCTTAATGCTCTTATAGTCAACCTCACCAAAGTAGAGCTTCTGCTCGCCCGTAGCCTTGGCCTTGATCAGACAGGGGAAGAAAGCCGCTATCTTGTCGCCAGCCTTCGCCATCTTGTATGAGATGATAGGACTGCCGTTGCCATTTTCCAACGCGATGGCGTAGAGCGTTACAAACTCGAAATCATTCAGCATTTCTTCGGTCAACGTAAAGTCGAAAGGCACGAAGAATGCGTTCCAGCCAGTGTTGGTATAGTTCTTGGTCAGCGTAGTGTTCACGCCCTTCACACCAGCCTCGGGCACCCATATCTTGTTGACCTCATCCATATTTATAGCTATGCTTTGGTCAGCCTGTGCTATTTCCTTGGTCTTGTAATCATAGACCACCAGTACGACATTGTCAAAATAGGCGACAGTGTAAGTGCCGTCAGCGTTGGGCGTAGTGGTATATCCTGAAGAACAGTACTTTGACACATCGCTGCTATACTTGCCGCCCTTGATGGCGAGAGCCACCGTCTTGCCTTCCGTAGGCTTGGCATCTATCAGCACAGCATCGCCCTCGGCGGTAATGGTACCACCCGTGATGGTAGCTGTCACGTTGCCATAAGGCTTGCAGAAGTTGAGAGCGGCCTTGTCCGGATCGCCTGTACCTTCTCCCCACTTACCTGTGTTGCCCTTACCCTTGCTGGTCATGATTCCACCAGTGACCACAAGATTACCTCTCTTCATGTCAATAGCACCACCCGCACCATATACTACAGCGCCGCTATTGATAGTGAGCGTGCCAGACTGCGGATGACTGATGGCATAGCTGCTTGTAGAGACCAGCGTGCCACCATTGATAGTGATGGTGGGGCTTTGGTACTCATCGTTGCTGCCGTTTATTGCATACCATCCACTCTCTATCGTACCACCATTGATAATAACCTTACTGTCATAATATGCACCGATAACAAACTGATGATTGCCGGCAGAAACGGAGTTGATATGGCCGCTCTCCATCACAAACTCGCCCCCATTAATTACTTCTACCAATGGCTTGTCATAGATACCTTCCTGATACGGAGTCTCTGCATAGATCCTACCCGTGCTGTTCTCCTTGGAGTCCATGAGAGTAAGTTTGCCCGATGATACACAAATGTTTTTATGATCGGCATTTGCACCCTTGATAGAATAACCGTTCATATCAAGGACTATATTCTGCAACTTGCCTACCTCGAGCTCGTCGTCCGTAGTCAGGTCTACATCATTGATCAACGTCACGGTCTGTCCTGCTGTTGCATCATATACAGCGGCTTTCAGCGTGGCATACTCCGTGGTTCCAATCTTCGCCACATTCTTCGCCACATTCTGCGCCACACTCAGCGTCGCGCTACTTACCGTCATCAGCAGCATGGCGAGAAATTTGTGTAATGTTAAGTTTCTCATTTGTTTAATTGTTTATGTGTTGGAATGTCTCCTCTGCATCCCGATTAGAGATTGATTTAGACAGTTAATATCAGCAAGCGAGGTCACTTAAGACCGAAGGAGACGATGAATACCCATCCCCCCATTGAACTTTATTTATACACCTCTCTCTTCCCTTAGGCCGCGGGAGCAAGGTATGAAGTCGCTGGGGCTGAGCACCATACCGACTTAGCAATCTACGCTTGTCATGAGCGCGATAGAGCGTTCTAATGAGCGCAAAATTAAAAAGAACTTTTTTTATCAATTCATTTACCCCTCCCATTGTTCACATTGTTTAACGCTACAACCGCATATTTATCCTTTGTTAGCGCGGCAATCATCCCCAATAGACGTAGCAAAGGGAGAGACGCGACCAGCATCATCGCCCTCACGTACACGGCTATCTCTATGCATATCGAAATACTTTAAATATGGCAAATCGTGATTTGAACAGGCTGAAAAGTTGTGCTGGCAGAGAAAAACGGACTAACCGTTGGCCGGCTACGGAGCTTTTCGACATGACCAAAAGTTGTGCGTTATATTTTTGTGTCTTTGCATAAGACAATACCCCACCAAAAAAGACGAGGGCAACCTCGGAAGGCATACCCTCGTCTATGGATATTGAATTGTTAGGATTGAACGACAATCCCTATTTTACACAAGACTTCTTTCTTACTTGCTCCAGTCGTCCTCTTCCTCTTCCTCATAGTCCTCATAGCGGCGAACGCCCTTACGGCCGGGCTTGTCCACAGCTTCTCCCGAGATACCGATATTTATCGAGGAGCCTGCCATCAGCGGCTGCTCCGTTTCGATGACATACGATAGGGGCTTTACATAATTTTCTCTTTTCTCTTTCATATCGTTTGTTATTTTACGATTATCTTACGTCCATTCTTGATATACACGCCTTTGGGCAGACCCTCGGTAGTGTTGCCTACCACTACACCCTGCAGGTTATAGACCTTGCCCGATGCGTTGGCTGCATCATCTACCATATCCGTGATGCCAGTAGGCTCGTCCTCACCGATCACGCAGAACTTAACTTTGCTGGCACCACCACTGGTAGACACGATAAAGTCTTTGGCATTCTTATCCCACATGGTCATGTAGTATCTGAGCGGCGGTACATAAGATTTTTCATTCACACTATAGACAAAGCTGTTCTGCTCAGAGTCGAGGTAATATCCCTTCTCGACTGCGGTGTAGGTGTTTTCCATTACAGGATAGAAGGTGTAAATCTCATCGATAGTAGCAGTGTACGGTGGTTCTCCTGCATTGCTCTTATAGGTAACCGCACCTACATTGAGCGAATGGCTGCCAGCAGTCTTAGCCTTAATCAGATAGGGGGAATAAGCACTAATCTTGTCGTTGGCTGCTACTGTCTTGAAATTCACTACGGGTGCATTGTTTTCAGCGATAACTGCATAGAGCTTGGCAAACTCAAAGTCATTCAGCATCTCAGCGGTCAGCGTGAAGTCGAAGGGCACAAAGAAAGCGTTCCATCCCGTGGAACTGAAGGTCTTGGTCAGCGTGGTGGTCACGTTAGCCACCTCGGTCTTTGCCACCAGTATCTTGTTGACCGTGTCCATATTTATATCCACGGTTCCACCAGCCTCTACATTGTCATAGGCCTTGTCATAGGCTACCATTACGCTAAGGTCACCTACCTTGGTGATGCCATAAGTGCCGTCAGAATTGGGCGTAGCGGTGAATCCAACTGCACAGTACTTTGACACATCGCTGCTATAGGTGCCGCCCTCGATGGCGAGAGTCACCGTCTTGCCTGCCGTAGGCTTGGCATCTATCAGCACAGCATCACCCTCGGCGGTGATGGTACCACCCTTGATGATAGCCTTCACGTCACCATAGGGCTTGCAGAAGTTGAGGGCTGCGTTGCCCAGACCGCCTGTACCGTCGCCCCAGTTGCCTGTGTTGCCCTTACCCTTGCTGGTAAGCGTACCTCCGTTTATTTCGAGTTCTCCGCTTTTCATACAAATTGCACCAGCGCCGCCATAGATCGTTGCACCTTCATTAATCGTAAGCTTTCCAGGCTGCGGATGATAGATAGCATAATCCATCGGACAGATGAGTGTGCCGCCGTTAATGGTGATGGTAGTATTATCGTTCGGATCACCAAAACCTGTGATGGCAGAATATCCTCCCTCAATAGTACCACCTTTGATGGTGACCTTGCAGTTATCAAATGCGCCTATAGCAAACTGACCGTTATCAACGGAATTAGGAAGAACGGTGTTGATATGGCCGCTCTCCATAACAAACTCACCATTGTCAGCTACATATATCAATGCTTTATCAACACCACTCTTATATGGGTCCTCCGAATAGATCTTACCCGTGCTGTTCTCCTTGGAGTCCATGAGAGTAAGTTTGCCCGATACCAAAATGTTTTTGTAATCGGCATTTGCACCCTTGATAGAATGACCGTTCATATCAAGGACTATATCCTTCCCTGCATATACCGTGAGGTTGCCGTCCGTAGTCATGTCTACATCGTTGAGCACCGTCACGGTCTGTTCTGCTGTTGCTGCATCTGCAGCCTCCTGCAGCGTGGCATACTTTGTCTCGCCTACTTGCGCGTAGTAAGTCTTGACAACATAGACACCATTCTTCTCCTCAGCCACAGAGTTTTCATCGAGCAGAGCAGAAACATCGCTGCTATAGGTACCGCCTTTCAACTTAAAGGCGCTCTTTGCATCAGCCACATTATTGTCGTTTATCAGCTCCACGGCTTCCTTGGCACCATTCACCTTGGCTTCGCCGTCTATCTTTATGCAGGTTGTGGCAACAGCTGGATAGTTGGCATCGCGGTCAAAGATAACGCCGCTCACGCCAATCTTTTGGTTCGTGTCGCCCACGCTTCCTGTTCTCGTAGCATCGCCTGTGGCGTTAATCTCACCACCAGTCATGGTCATCTCACCACCACGCATGAGCACGCCCACGCCGTCGGCCACATTGATGGTTCCACCTGTGATATTGAGTGTTCCCTCATTAGGATGATAGATACCACAAGCAGCCGACGCTTTGTCAGCAGCATTGGCTGTAAGCGTACCACCACTCACGTTGATAGTGGTGCCGCCTTGACCTTTAGTACCATTGCCAGCAATACAAGCGAGACCACTGCCCGTAAGTTCGCCACCGGAGACATTGACCGTAGCACCTGGGTCGAAGACAAAGACGGGAGTACCCTTGGTTTCAATCTTGCCACCCTTGATATTGGCGGTAGATGCAACAGGTGTGGCGGCGGTACCACCTTCGACCCGAACCACTACGTTTTGAGTTTTTGGATTAGTCGAAGAGTTTGTAAGCGTGCCGCTCTCAAGGTTGAAGATGCCGCCTCGCTTAACATAAACACTATAGTTAGCACTCGTACCGTTATATGTTCCACCATTACCACTATCCTTGATGGTCAGATTACCACCCTTCGAAACAGTAATATATGAGAATGTCAAGTTCTTGCCATTCAGGTCCAATGTAACGTTCTTTGTAATTTCAGGAGCTCTGCCAGTCTCGCTACAGTCTTTCAGCAGAACAACCGTAGAACCAGCAGGAGCTTTGTTGATAGCTGTCAAAGCCGTTTCATATTTCAAACCGCCTTCAACCTGAGCTTTAAACTTACCCACATAATAGGTTCCTTCATGCTCAAACACCTCACGGCCTCCATCTGTATTAACGTATGCCAACACATCAGAAGAGAAAGTTCCTCCCTGGATATCAAACACACCGGAGATGTCTTGAGCCTTGTCATTGATCACCTGTATGGCAGCCTTGGCGCCCACGACTTTCTTTTCTCCCGAGTTGTCCGATATGTTGATCTTGACATTAGCAGCATCATAGTAGTCACAATCGCGGTCATAGACGATGCCGCTGGTTCCTACTACTACGCGCGAATCGCCCACCTTGCCTACGAAGTTGGCGTCGCCAGTAGCGGTGATATTTCCTGCTCTATAATCGAGTGTTCCACCACGCATCACGATACCTGCACCATTGACGGCGACAATGTTGGGAATGCCTGCACTATATTTTATCGTCAATGTGCCCTGCTGGGGATGATAGATGCCACAAGCGGCATAGCCTGGGCTCTGAATGCGTCCGATGAGCCAGCACTTTCCCATGATAGTGATAGACGTTCCACCCAGCTTCTTTCCAGGCTCATTAGTACCATTGCCTGCTACGGCAGCATTGTCCAACGACTCTATCACAGCAAAGCCATTCACTGTGACGGAGGCTCCGCGTCCTTGAGGACTGGCACCAAACTCCTGTGCCTTGACATATCCACCAGTAATTTCGATAGACGAAGCAATGTCTTTTTGCCCAGTTACATCACCGAAAGCAAAAAGAGCAACACTTTGGGTCGATACAACGGTTCCACTCGTGACATTAATACCAGCACCATTGTACGCACGGATGCTACCTGTCAACTCAAGAGTACCGGAATTAGTATAAGAAACTTTATAATTGTTTGTTGCATCAACGCTAAGACCCTTAGCTTTGGCATCAAGGATTTTCAGATATGTATCTGTTCCTTCCGTTCCGTAAACATCAATATTGTTTCCCGTAACGGTATGGTTTTGCAAGTTAATGATTATTTGCTTACCTTCAATGCGAAGGTCATCAAACGAAGCATCATTAAGAATGTAGATGTAACCCTTTACACCAGTTTGCACAGCATCTACAGCCTCTTTCAGCGTGGCATACTCCGTGGTTCCAATCTTCGCCACATTCTGCGCCACACTCAGCGTCGCGCTACATACTGCCATCAACAGCGTGGCGAGAAATTTGTGTAATGTAAAGTTTCTCATATCTTTAATTATTTATGAGTTGGAATGTCCCCTCTGCATCCCGATTAGACATTGATTTAGACAGTTAGTATCAGCAAGCGAGGTCACATAAGACCGAAGGAGACGATGAGTACCCATCCCCCATTGACCTTTGTTTATACACATCTCTCTTCCTTTAGGTCGCGGGAGCAAGGTATGAAGTCGCTGGGGCTGAGTACCATACCGACTTAGCAATCTACGCTTGTCATGAGCGCAATAGAGCGTTCTAATGAGAGTACAAAAGTAAAAAGAACTTTTTTTATCAATTCATTTACCCCCCCCGTTCACGTTATTTAACGCTACAACCGCATTTTTATCCTTTGTTAGCGCAGCAATCATCCCCAATAGACGTAGCAAAGGGAGAGACGCGACCAGCATCATCGCCCCTCACGTACACGGCTATCTCTATGCATATCGAAATACTGTTGTAAAAGTTGTTTGGCTGTTTTCCTTATCGCCCTTAACACTTGCGCTGCTCCATGCGTCACTCGAAATGTCGGATGGACCAAACTTTATATATTGTTTGCCAAGCTCTTTTTACTTGGTCATAAGTCAATCCCGATTGTGAATTGAGGGTTTGGCTTATCAGACGACTTTTCTCCTCTAACTGTAATTCCCGGTCTATCATGTCAGCGTAATATGCCAGTTGCTCTTGGGTTAAGAGACTCGCTAAATCATTAGCCAACCAATAGGCACCTGCAACATATTCATCAAAATCTTCCCAGTCATATACTTCTGGGTACACATTTCTTTCTAAGTTTGCCATAAAATAGTTGTCCAAAATGAACGACATGTCCTCGGCGTCCTTACTTGTGGTCAGATGCCTGTCCATCCAAGCGTTGAATTTCAACAGGAACAGACCATGTAAAGAAGCTATTTTTACCGTGAACCTGTCGTCTATGCTAACCTTTATGGCATCCGAAAGCACTTCGTCGAAACCTTTTACCGACATGGCAATCGTTTCTTCGGGTGGCCAATAGATGTTGTCGTCTTCCTTGGCAACATATCCGTATGGCACAATGTCTATCTCATAGTCGGCATGATAGAAGCGTTGGTGTTTTGTCTTGTCTTTCTTAAAACCATCCGCTATCAGACAATTCTTGATCTTGTCAAACTCCTGCCAATTAGGAACTGCTATCGCCAAGTCCAAGTCTCTTGTCTTTCTGCTTGACGATATGCCCGCCATCTGTTGCATGATGATATCCCTGGCAGTGGCTCCTATGATATAAAAGTCATGCTCCATTTTGCAAAAGCTGCCTGCAAGTTTCTCCAGCAAATCCACAAGGAATGGATTGTTTATCTTTTCACTCGAAATCTTTAAGCTCATTCTCTAATATACGCTGCGCAGCCTCCAAACAGCGGCTATTGCCACTGCCCATCAAGTCTGCATAGATTAATATGGCAGGAACCGTCTTGTTGTCAGTTTCCTCGTTCCAAAATTTTTTGTATAAATGTATTTCCCCATTGAGGTCTTGTTTGACCGCACCAGTCCGCATCAGATGTGCGGCAGGTGATTTCGTATATATATCGAAACTTCCTGGCTGCAAGTATCCGTCTGCCAAGTTTGCAGCAGGCTCTCCTCCCCATGCCATTCCTTGTGGCAACGCAATGTCTTGCCAGTTGTTTCTTTTCTCTTCAGTTCTAAATGACATCGTGCCCATCAGAAGTTTTGGTTTCAGCACCTCATTGTAATTGCTTACCCACAAGTCAAGAAGCTGCTTCTTGTCTTTTAGGGAACGACCATTTTGAGTGTTGAATACAAAACCACGTCTCGCAAGTTCATCCAAGACGTTTTTCACACTTCCCAAAGACACATTGGTTTGCTCTTTTATCTCTCGATAGGGGTTGTTTACATTCTCTGCATTTTGCAACAAATAAAAGACAACTTTCAATCCTGCTTCTTGGAATACAGGATATGTCTTTGTCTGTGGTTCGGGACTTTTTCTGCCTTGGTTGGATATTTGGAAAATCATTTTTCCCCTTTTCGTATATCTGACAAGGCAGTTGCCTGCACAATCAAGATAGTTGATGCTTTTATTTGCCAATTCTGTCGCCAACCGTGGTGTGACATATCGCGTGACAAGCACGATCTGATGCTTGCCATCATTCACAGCTTGCATCGCTGCCAATGTTGGATTCAGTGTGGTCTTGGTTATGTTTTCCTTAATATAGCATACAAAATCAATACCCATCATATTGAGTATAGCATCATATCCTCTGTCACTGGTTCTGTCGGCAGAGGTTAATGTCACGACATCATCCACAGGAAGGCTTGCTTTAAGGGCTTCCAGTGCTTGATTTATTATGATACTATTTTCCTTCATTTTTCTTTGCTTGTTCAATGATATGGTCATGTTCAATGTGATTGAACACTGCAAAGATAATGAACAAGGTTTGGACAAAAGAACTCTTGTTTGATATTTTAATAATGTTTAATACTATTTGGCAAGAAAACGACATGAGCAACAAGTATAACGAAAAACAACGCGATAGGACTGCCGCGCCCCTGTTTTTGACCTCGCTGATGCAGTCTCCGACCCCGCAAAATACGCGTTTTTGTGTGAATCCAATGCGCTTTTCCCTGTTTTTTGAGCGGGGAAGAGGGTGGGGGAAGGAGGTTTTTTGTTAACGAAGGTGAACACGCGGGCGGACGAGAGGCGGCGCGCGGGCTTGCGGCGGGCGTATCTTTTGGGTTGCAATATGCTGAGTAGCAGAGGATTGCATGGTGGTTGAGGGCTATTGATGGATGTTGGTGGCGTTGGGGGATTGTTACATGTTACATGTTACATGTTACATGTTACATTAAGCGTTCGTGCAATTCACGGAAGGGGGTGAAAAATAGGCCAAAGAATAGTATATATAAATAATATATTATTTATATATACTATTCTTTGAGCCAGACAATGCCCAAGTGGATTTCTCTTAACGTAACATGTAACATGTAACATTGTAACATTGTAACATGACGGATCTCCCTCTTCTCCCCAGTTGTCCGCTCTGCAAAAAGAACGTATTGTAAAGATAGTTTCGAGCGAGAGCAGGAGGCTCACATAGCTTTGCTATGTGCCTATTTTGCTGCGATGAAAAAAGTTGGAAAATATTTGTGATTTTATTTGGTGGTATCAAAAAATCTCCGTACCTTTGCATCATCGATTGAGACCTGCGGAACAAACCCATAGAGGGCCCGCGACGGGCCACTCTTACGACAGGGGCGATGGATAAACAACTATCGGCGCCGGTTCTAAGCTACCATCGGCAAGGTCTCTGTTTTCGAGCAAGGCCCTCGCTCCTGGGAGAGCGAAGAAAGAGAAAGCCAGGAGAGTCAAAGAGAGGGCCAAGAGAGAGTTAAAACCCAATTTTCAACACCTTAAAACCTTAAGAGCAATGATTAATTACAGCATCACGGCACGAGCCGTCAACCCGAATCTCTTCGAGATCAACCAGGCCAAGACGCGTATCAACCAGGCCAGGGCCGAGGGCAAGCAGCCCGACCCCAAGGACGAGGCACTCGTCGGGACCGTCGTCACCAACTACTTCGCCACGGCACAGTACACCGAGGTGATGACCATCGAGAAGTTTGCACGCCACATCGCCGACCACGGCACGACCTACTCCCGCGCCGACATCATGGCGATCCTCTACATGGCAGTCGACTGCATGCGCGAGCAACTGCTGGAGGGCAAGAAGATCCGCCTCGGCGAGCTCGGCGACTTCTCCCTCTCGCTCAGCAGCAAGGGGGCTGAGACGGCAGAGAAGTTCAGCTCGCAGAACATCCAGCGCGTCGCGGTCTGCTGGGAACCGGGCAGCGAGTTTCGCAACCTCCTCGCCGACGCCGAGTTCAACCTCGTGGCCACGCGTTCGGCCCAGGCGGCCGTCCTCAAGGCCATCAAGGAGGGCAAGACCAACGTGGATATCTCCGCGCCCATCAAACCCGATGGAGACCCCTCCAGCCCGGGAAGCCCCTCCAGCCCCGGCGGCACGACGAAGCCGAAGAAGCGCACGCTGACGGTCCGCTCGGCCAACGCCGAGCAGGGTAGCGTCTCGGGCGGCGGCACCTTCGACGAGGGTAGCACGCAGACCGTCCAGGCCACCCCGAAGACCGGCTTCGCCTTTGACAAGTGGAGCGACGGCAGCACGCAGAACCCGCGCACGGTGAAGCTCACCTCCGACCTCACGCTCACGGCCTCCTTCAAGACGGCCACCACGGGCGGCGGAGACCAGGGCGGCGGCACGCTGGGCGACTGACCCACGGGGCGGGTCGGCAGGCCTCACGGCCCAACGAGCAGCAGAACGTCTGCTTGTAGCCACGGTCTCTCTGAAAAACCGCTGACCCTGCCACCCGCCCTGCGTAAGGGGGAGGGCGAAGCCCTGGGGCTTCCCACGGGCCACCCGCCCACGGCGCCTACTAAAGGAAATTCGCCATACGATCGGAACGACCTCTCGCTACCTCGCCCTCTCCCTTACCGCCTGCTGAGGAGGTCTTAACTTATCCTAATGACAATGAGGATATTGAGTGGACAAAGCAAACTTGGTTGTAAAACGTTGTAAAAGTTGTTTTAGTTGTCTTCTTCTCTTGTCCTCGCGTTGCCACCGAAAGCAGAGAGAAAAGTACTCATTATCAAACCCTTAAACGAAAAGAAAAATCATGGATGAAAAGAAAAGACAGGTATGGCGCTTTGTCATTCAGACCGCCATCTCGATCCTCACGGCCATAGCCACGGCCCTCGGTGTGACGAGCTGCATGGCAGGCGTATAGCCACGGCAAGACCACAACAAAACAAGGGCACCCGTCAATTTGCCGACGGGTGCCCTGTTAGCTATTCGCTCATCTGTTTGTGTGATTTCCCCAACGAGTCATAACGCTCCATGGATGAAATTAACTTTTCTACTGCAAAAGATTTCGTCCACCAGTATCCTCGAGAATCTTCATTTGCTGAATGGCAATCTGATTGAGTTTTATCAGTCGCTCAGACTGAGGCATTCCATCATTGATAAACACAGCGTTGAGGTTTTCCATATTCGACAGGCAAATAAGCTCGTTGATGCTGGCGTAGTCACGAATGTTGCCTTTCTTGTCGGGATTCTGTTCACGCCATTGCCTTGCCGTCATGCCGAACATGGCAATGTTGAGTACATCCGCTTCATCGGCATACTTCATGGCTGCTTGCTCACGAGTTACCTCTGACGGAATGAGATTCGCCTTGACTGCATCCGTGTGGATGCGATAGTTTATCTTGGACAACTCACGCTTGGCAGACCATCCTAACTGCTTTTGCTCTTCTTCCTTCAGTCGCTGGAACTCTTTTATCAAATACAGTTCAAATTCCACAGAAACCCAACTGGCAAACTTAAAGGCAATATCCCTTTGGGCATAAGTGCCTCCATTCGCTCCAGTTTTGCAAACGATACCTACTGCATTGGTAAGTTTCACCCACCGAGTCGGACTCATTGTAAAAGCATTTGAACCCGCTTCTTTCAAAAGGGGGTCGAATTCGACCCCTTTGAAATGAGGGTTGTTCAACTGTTCCCAAAGTCCCAAATACTCCAAGGTGTTTTTGGAGCGTAGCCAATTCTTTACCACATCTTTAGGCTCAACTGGATTCTTCTGCCTTGCTATGTCGGTAATGCAGATGTAGTCAACTCCATATTTTGTTAGAGTCTTTATCGTTTGGTTTCTTACAATAATCTTTGCCATAAGGAATTTGTTTTTGCATTCATTCTATGCTACTCAAATCAATGCTGCTCCCAACTTATATAAAGCAGCATCGAACAATCTTTTTCTGATTTACTCCAACTCGATAACGTTGTCATCTCCATCAGACATGGCCATTCCCGAAAAGTGACATTAGTGTCAACTTTCGGGAATGCAAAGGTACGTTTTTTACTGGAAAAGAAAGAATCCATTCCCGAAAAGTGTCATTAGTGACAAAAATCGGGAATGGAAATGGCTTTTTATGTGGTTTATATTCAAAACCTCATACTGTTCGAGCCCAAAACACATTGAGAAGCAGTGGCATTTTACCTATTCATTCCCGAAAACTGACACAAATGACAAAAATCGGGAATGGGCTCTATGTGTTGGTCTTGCTCAATGAGAATGCACATGGCTGCCACACATGGCTGCAACACAGAACAAACCATCGCAACACGATCCGTCTCTGATAGTTCATATACCATACCTTTTGCTGGCGAACAAGAACCAAAAAAGTGATTAAAAGGTTTCAAAACCATAGTGCGAATGTCAAGCTAAAGCGTTGTAAATGAGAGAGTAAAGAGCAAAGCCGTGACACAGTTCTGTTCGCACCACCTCAATATATAGTAAATGTATGTTTCAACGTACGTTCTTGATAATCGACCTCTATAGCCTCGATATCGCCCATGCCATTGACCTGCCGGTTGTCGCATAGATAGAAACCGGCCTTCGGCGTAGGGAAAATCTCTGTGGGTAGCCTCACGCTTATTTGATGCTTGATAGAACGCTCACCTTCTTGACCATCCTTGTCAGGAATGGAGTCCAGATGTTTCTTTAATGGTTCAAAAGATGACTCGGAGAATAGATAGAGATATTCCTCATAATCATGACTACTTGTTTGAAGCAGTGTAAAGTCATCACCGAAATCAAACCCAATAACATTTTTAATTATACTCGCAACCTGAGCTTTTGATAGAGGCCGATAGGATGCTAAGGCATAGAAAAACAAAGCAACAATCCAAACGGGTATCATGATGATAGTGATGGGCATCATTATCCACCATGATAGATTCTGAAATCCTAAAAACAAACAAATGATACTGGCTACAACAGCTATGGCTATAACTATTTGTACCGCTTTATTGGCAGAAATCTCTGCCTGTACATCGCTGTCAACTATTTCTGTATATTGATGTTTTGGCGTGAAGTCTATCATATTGTATCGGTAGTTCCCCTTGCTGGATTCTGTTGCTGCGAAGATACAACTTTGTTTTCAAAAACGATAGTTTCCTACGGAGAATATTTGTTTTGTCCGTTCAAAACTATCGTATTTTACAGCTCTACTGCTTTCATATCTGCACACAAACAAGAGAAATATCTGCCATAGAGGTTTGTAGCTTCCTGAATGCAGCTGATGGCTATCCCTCGTAAACTTCTTGGTGGCCCGCAGCTGGCAGCGCATCATTCTGTCTCGCCGTCATGTCATCATGTCATCATGTCATCATGCCGTTAAGGATTTCAGCATGATCCACACAAACAAAAAACAAGGGCACTCGTCGGCAGAAGACGGGTGCCCTGTTGGTTATCCAAAAAAATGCAATCTATACCTGTTTGCTTGGGAAGCAAAGAGGGCAGGGGAGATGAGGGAAGCCCCCCTACGCGCGCTGCGGTTCTCGTGCAGCCCCCTGCGATCACTCGCCGAGACTTTGGAGCTGGCCCTGGCCCTCCTCCATAAACTTCTTGGCGGCGCGCAGCTGGTGGCGCATGACGCTCAGCAGCTGCTGCGTCTCCTGCAGGAGATTGAGATAGACCAGGTCCACCTGTATCATCTTGGTGCCGTGGCTCTTCTGCATGCGGTTGAGGTGCTCCTTGCGCACGAGCGACAAGTCGTCCTTGCAGCCGTCGGCCTCGGCCAGCGTGGCGCGGTAGTTGGCGTATTGTCCCGTGGAGATTTGCTCGTAGGTGGCGCGCATCAGTTCGTTGACCCTGCGGCGTATCGGCTCATACTCCGTCTCGTAGGCCTTCGGGAGCGGGTTGAAGTTGTTGTCGACGTGCTCCTTGATGGGGGCGAGCATGCGGCGCAGCGTGTAGACGTACTGCTGGTCGCTGTTGATGCCGACGTGGAACCACGTGTTGCGCTCGATGGCCAGGTCCATCGGCGAGCGGCGCAGGCCCAGCATCTCCTGGCGGCGATACTTCTTCAGCAGGTCCAGTTCGCGGCGCATGCTCTTTTGGCTCTGCCGCAGCGCCCGCACGTTCTGCGCGGCAAAGGCCTCGACGATGGCGTTGTATTGCTCCATGATATACTTGCAGACCGTGCTCTGCGTGTCGCGCACGTGGCTGCGCAGCATCTCCCAGACCAGTTCCGGGTCGCGCGTGCGCATCATCAGGCGGAAAGTGTCGTCCTCCTGCTTGGCCTTGGCGCTCTTCGCCTTGTACTGGCGGTTGCTGCGGTAGAGGAGGAAGACCACGAGCGCCATGAAGCCACACTGCACGATGACGCCGCCAAACCACATGGCGAGGCAGACCAGCGCGCAGGCGATGAAGGCCACGCCCGCCGTGATAAACCAGCCGCCGATGACGCTCAGCACGCCCGTGACGCGGAAGACGGCGCTCTCGCGGCTCCAGGCGCGGTCGGCCAGGCTCGTGCCCATGGCCACCATGAAGGTGACGTAGGTCGTGGAGAGGGGCAGCTGGTGGTTGGTGCCGAAGGTGATGAGCATGGAGGCGATGACCAGGTTGATGGCGGCGCGCACCACGTCGAAGGCGGCCTTGTCGTCCTGGAGCTCCACCTCGTTGGTGTTGAAGCGCGTGCCCACCCAGCGGCGCAGGCCGGCGGGGAAGAGGCGCTTGCCGCCCTCGATCAGGTTTTGGGAGCAGCGGACGATGGCGCGGGCGGCGCGGCTCGAACCAAACATCTCGTCGCCCTCGTCCTGGCGGGAGAGATCGACGGAGGTCTGAATGACGTGCTGCGCCTTCTTGGAGGTGGCCATGGCGAAGATCATCACCAGGCCCGCCAGGATCAGGTAGAGGGGCGGCGTCGTGGCGCTCTCCATCAGCGAGGACATCATGAAGGTGTCGATGGTCTCGCCCTGGGCGTTGGCCGTGAAGTCCTGGTAGGAGTCGAGGCCGGCCAGCGGCACGCCGATGAAGTTGACAAGGTCGTTGCCGGCAAAGGCCATGGCGAGGCCAAACGTGCCCATGAGGACGGTAAACTTGAAGATGTTGACGCGCAGCAGGTGGAGGAGTTGCATCGCCACGGTAGAGACGAGGAAGGTGCAGAGCAGCAGCCAGTTGGTGTGCTCCTCGATGTAGTCGCGCACGTTCTCGGGCAGGTAGGGGCTCTTGCCCATGCCCTTCATGAAGATGAAGTAGGAGAGGGCCGTGAAGGCGATGCCGCCGAAGATGGCGATGCTATAGCGGCTGTGCTTCGAATAGTGGAACGTGAAGACGATGCGGCTCAGCCACATCACCACCATGCCGATGACAAAGGAGATGGCCACCGAGACGAAGATGGCGATGATCACCTGCAAGGCCTTGTCGGAGTTGAGCAGGTCGGCGTATTCCAGCGTGGGGTCGCCCATCACCTTGAGCAGCGCGAGCATCGCCGTGCCGCCCAGCAGCTCGAAGACGAGCGAGACGGTGGTGGAGGTGGGCATGCCGAGCGTGTTGAAAGCGTCGAGCACGATGATGTCCGTCACCATCACGGCCAGCATGATGGTCATCACCTCGTGGAAGGAATAGCGGGCCGGCATCATGATGCCGTGGCGGGCCACGTCCATCATGCCCGAGGACATCACGGCGCCGAGCATCACGCCCACCGAGGCAATGATGAGGATGGTGCGAAACGACGCCATGCGGGCGCCGACGGCCGATTGCAAGAAGTTGACCGCATCGTTGCTCACGCCGACAAACAAGTCGAAGACGGCCAGGCAGAGCAGGAAGATGACGATACACAGATAAATGGTCTCCATGTGTTGTAAATGTTATGTTTGTTAATTTCTTCGGGTGCAAAGTTACGCCGACGATGCTACAAACTTTTTGCTATCGCGTTACAATACGGTTACAACGCCGCGGCAGACCGCTTTTCTTCTTTTGTGCCCGTCCTCATTGTTACATGTTACATGTTACATGTTACGTTAAGGCTTCCCCCACTTCCTCCCCGCCTCCTCGCAAGCAGGACAAGGTCGTGTAAGCGTTCTTCTCAGATACACGTCGCATTGGTCGTATGGAGTCGCATTGTTACATGTTACATGTTACATGTTACGTTAAGGCCTCCCCCACTTCCTCCTCCGCCTCCTCGCGAAGCGTTGTACTTGTTGTTTAGTTGTTTCCCTGCTGACCTTTGTTTTTTTTATTCCTTGGCCAGGGAGAAGTCAAACTGCAGTCCGCCCCCCTCGCGGTTGCTGACGCATATGCTGCCGCGGTGGAGGATGACGGCGTTCTTGACGATGGCGAGCCCCAGTCCTGTGCCTCCGAGCGACCGGCTTCGTCCCTTGTCGACGCGGTAGAAGCGCTCGAAGAGGCGCGGCAGATGCTCCTCGGGCACGCCGCGGCCCGTGTCGGCGATGGTAAACTGCCAATAGCTGTCCTCGGCACGCGCCTTGACATAGACGGTCGTCTCCTCTCCCGCATAGGCCAGGGCGTTGTCGATGAGGTTGCGGAAGATACTGTAGATCATGCTCCTCACGCCCCTCACCGTCAGCTCGGTGGGCAGAGAGACGAGGAGCCTCATCTGCCTTTGCTGAAACTGCAATGCCGTCTCCTGCTCGATCTCCCGGACCATCCGCGCGATGTCCACCGTCTCCTTGCCGTGGAGGTCCTTCACCTCGTCCATGACGTTGAGCGTCGAGATGTCGGCCAGCAGCGAGGAGAGCCGCTGGCTCTGCGCGTAGCAGCGGTCGAAAAACATTTGGCGCGTCTTCTCGTCGATCGTGGGATGGTTGATGAGCGTCTCCAGGTAGCCCTGGATGCTCGCCACGGGCGTCTTCAGCTCGTGGGCGATGTTGTGGGTGAGCTGGCGTTTGAGTTCGTCCTGCTCCCTGCGCGTGCGCTGGTAGCGCTTATAGACCTTGATGATGCGCTCGGCGATGTCGCCCAGCTCGTCGTCGGGAAAGACCGCCAGGTCCTTGATGTCGAGCGACTCGTTGTGGTCGGCCCGCGAGGCGAAGAGGCGCAGCTTGGTGATGTTGTTGCCCAGTCGGCGCGTGAAGTTGTAGAGCAGGAGCGTCAGCAGCACGACGGCGCCGAGCGCAAACCAAAGATAGTTTTTGTCCGTGTTGAGCACGCTGGCGAGGTTGTCGTTGTAGGGCAGGGCGCTGCGGACGATGTAGCGGTGGGAGGGGAAATAGGTGGCGGAGTAGAAGAAAGCCTGCGGCACGGTGGCGCTCTTGCGCTCGATGGCGTGGCCGCTGCCGTCGTCGAGGGCCTGGCGCACCTCCTGGCGGTTGGCATGGTTGTGGATGTGGCTCAGGTCCTTCTGCCACGTGTCGTAGAAGACCGTGCCGTCGGGGCGGATGAGCGTCACGCGCAGCCCCCTCATGTCGTTGTCGATGATGTAGCGGTCGATGAACGGTTTGATGTCCTTCGGCGACGAGGTGATGGCCTCGCTCATCTGCACGTTGAAGTCCTGGAGGCGCGCGTCGAGCACCGACACCTTGTAGTCCTTCTCCCGTCGCTGCTGATAGACGATGAAGGTGAAGGCAAAGAGCAGGAAGATGGAGAGCACCCCGAGGTAGAGGCGCATTCCCACGGGGATGCGGGTGCGCAGCGGAGCGAAGGGAGGAAGCCCCGTGGGCCCCTGGGCGGTCCCTTGCTGCGTAGTCCCTTGGTTAGTCCCTTGGATGTTCCCTTGGTTAGTCCCTTGGTTAGTCCCTTGATTGTTCCCTTGCGTAGTCTGCTGGTTGTTCTGTTTCATCCTTCCGTCTCCCATCATCCCGTCAGTTGGTCTTCACCTCAAATCCGTAGCCGAATCCCTGCCGCGTCACGATATGCTCGGCGTAGGCCTTCACTTTGCGGCGCAGCCGCGTGATGTTGACGTCCACGGTGCGGTCGAGCACGATCACGTCGTGGGGCCACACATGATTGATGAGCTGCTGGCGGCTCAGGATCTTCCCCCTGTTCTCCAGCATCATCAGGAGCAGCGAATACTCGATGCGCGTGAGCGCGACGTGCTCCCCATCGACCCACACCTCCTTGCGGTTGTCGTCGAGGACGAGCCCCTGGAAGCGGATCACGCCCTCCTCGTCCTGCGCCTCCTCGTCCTGCGCCGTTCGGCGCAGCACCGCCTTGACACGGGCCAGCACCTCGCGCAGCGAGAAAGGCTTCGAGATGTAGTCGTCAGCGCCGAGGTTGAGGCCCTCCACGGTGTCGTCCTCCGTGTCGCGCGCGGTCAGAAAGATGATGGGCGTCTGCTTCGTCAGCGGGTTGTCCTTCACCCTTCTGGCCATCTCGAAACCCGACATCTCGCCCATCATCACGTCCAGCAGCAGCAGGTCGTAGGCGGCAATGTCCAGCGTCAGCGCCTCTTCGGCGGAGTAGGCCACGTCGGTCCGGTAGCCCTCCGCCTCCAGGTTGAACTGAAGAATCTCGCAGAGGTCGGCCTCGTCGTCGACCACCAGTATGCGATAATGCTTGTCTTCCATATTTGCGATATGTTCATGAATCGGGGGCAAAGTTAGGCAAAAAATGTGGAACGCGGCGCGCTTTGCGGGTTACGATTTGATGACAAGGAGAGGTGAGGCCCAAAACTTCGGATGCTTGATTTATGACAAGAAGTAGGTATTTTTGTTAAAAAAACAAGTCGGTGACGTTTCGTTTCATGGAAAAAATGTACTTTTGTCGGCGAAAATTGTTTGCAGAATAACAAAAAGTTAATGACCTATGAAGAAAATCAGAGCCGCCGTAGTTGGCTACGGCAACATCGGACGTTACACGGTCGAGTCTCTTGAGGCTGCCCCCGATTTTGAGATTGCAGGCGTTGTACGCCGTCAGGGTGACAAGGACAAACCACTCGAACTGACCCCCTACGAGGTGGTCGACGACATCACGAAGCTCAAGGAGGTCGACGTGGCCTTCCTCTGCACGCCGACGCGCTCCTGCCCCGACTACGCCGAGCGCCTGGTGGCCTTGGGCATTAACACCGTCGATAGCTTCGACATCCACACCAGCATCCTCGAATACCGCATGCGACAGATGGAAAACTGCAAGAAGGCGGGCCGCGTCAGCGTCATCGCCGCTGGATGGGACCCGGGAAGCGACTCCGTGGTGCGCGTGCTCCTGGAGGCACTCGCCCCGAAGGGCCTCACCTACACCAACTTCGGTCCGGGTATGTCGATGGGCCACAGCGTCGTGGCTCGCTCCAAGAAGGGCGTCAAGAACGCGCTCTCCATGACCATCCCCCTGGGCGAGGGCATCCATCGCCGCATGGTCTATGTGGAACTGGAGGACGGCTACACCGTGGCGCAGGTCGAGGCGGAACTCAAGGCTGACGACTACTTTGCCCACGACGAGCTCCACGTCTTCGCCGTGAAGTCGGTGGACGACGTGCGCGATATGGGCCACGGCGTACACCTCACCCGCAAGGGCACGAGCGGCAAGACGCCCAACCAGCGCATGTCCTTCGACATGAGCATCAACAACCCGGCGCTCACGGCGCAGATCCTGGTCGGTGTGGCCCGCGCCTCCTTCCGACTGGCCCCGGGATGCTACACCCTGCCCGAGATACCGGTCATCGACCTGCTCCCGCAGTCGCGCGAGGAGGTGGTGGCTACCCTCGTGTAACTCGTATAAGCTATCGCGCTCTACGGGCGACCGTGTGACGGGCCACGGCCCATGCTGGCCATATCATCAACCCGAGGATCTCATGGAATCAACCCGAGGATCTCACGGAGCGCCAGTAGGACAGATGAAATAAAGTCTAAAATCCCTCATTTTGGCAAGGAAGTCGGTCGGCTTCTTCCCAAAATGAGGGATTTTGTTTACACATTTGTCCCGATTTGTGCACATCTTTGTCGTTTTTGTGCACAATGTTTGCCCATAACGGGGAAAATAACTACCTTTGCAGCGGTTCTCTGAGAAAGGATACATCACTCCGGTTGTTTCACGAATAGCGGTTTGGTGGAATACAAAACGGTGAAAAGACTGGAGGATAAGATAGAAATAAGAAAATAAGTAACACATACAGGATTTATGAGTTTAAAGATTGTTGTACTTGCCAAGCAAGTACCCGACACGAGAAACGTGGGCAAAGATGCGATGACGGCCGAAGGAACGGTGAATCGCGCCGCTTTGCCCGCCATCTTCAATCCCGAAGACCTTAATGCGCTGGAGCAGGCCTTGCGCCTCAAGGAGCAGCACCCGGGGAGCACGGTAGGCCTGCTGACGATGGGTCCTCCGCGCGCGGGCGAGATCATCCGCCAGGGATTGTACCGAGGTGCCGATACTGGCTGGCTGCTGACGGACCGCCTCTTCGCAGGTGCCGATACGCTGGCCACATCCTATGCACTGGCCACGGCCATCCAAAAGATTGGCGATGTGGATATCGTCATCGGTGGCCGACAGGCTATCGACGGCGACACGGCCCAGGTGGGCCCGCAGGTCGCACAGAAGCTGGGGCTCAACCAGGTGACCTATGCTGAGGAGATCCTCAAGGTGGAGGAGGGCAAGGCCACGATCCGCCGCCATATCGACGGAGGTGTGGAGACGGTGGAGACACCGCTGCCCGTCGTCGTCACCGTCAATGGATCGGCTGCCCCGTGCCGCCCGTGCAACGCCAAGCTCGTGATGAAGTACAAGTATGCCACCTGCCCCATGGAGCGCACGGGCGAGGAGCCCTGGAGCAAGCTCTATGAGGATCGCCCCTACCTGACGCTCCACCAGTGGAGCGTGGCCGATGTCGATGGCGACCCCTCACAGTGTGGTCTCAGCGGATCGCCCACCAAGGTCAAGGCCGTGAAGAACATCGTCTTCCAGGCCAAGGAGAGCAAGACGCTGACCGGCGAGGACAAGGATATCGAGAGCCTCGTAAGGGAATTGTTGGACGAAAAGATTATTGGCTAAGACAAACGACAAGATGAATAACGTATTTGTTTATTGCGAGATAGAGGGCACGAAGGTGGCCGAGGTGTCACAGGAGTTGCTCACCAAGGGCCGCAAACTGGCCAATCAGCAGGGCGTGGAGCTCCACGCCATCGTGGCCGGAAAGGACATCAAGGGAAAGGTCGAGGAGCAGATCCTGCCGTATGGTGTGGACAAACTGTTTGTCTTCGACGGCGAGGGTCTCTTCCCCTACACCTCCGCTCCCCATACCGACATCCTGGTCAACCTCTTCAAGGAGGAGCAGCCGCAGATCGCGCTGATGGGTGCCACGGTCATCGGACGCGACCTGGGACCGCGCGTGTCGTCGTCGCTGACGAGCGGACTGACCGCCGACTGTACCGAACTGGAGATCGGCGACTTCGACGACCGCAAGGCCGGAAAGCACTATGATGGACTCCTCTATCAGATTCGTCCCGCCTTCGGTGGCAACATCGTCGCCACGATCGTCAATCCTGAGCACCGCCCGCAGATGGCCACGGTGCGTCCGGGCGTGATGCAGAAGGCTCTCTATGAGGGCAAGGCCAAGGGCGAGGTGGTCTATCCTGAGGTGGCCAAGTATGTGCCGGCAGAGGACTATGTCGTCAAGGTGCTCGACCGCCACGTCGAGGAGGCCAAGCACAACCTCAAGGGCGCGCCGATCGTCGTGGCTGGTGGCTACGGCGTGGGATCAAAGGAAAACTTCGACCTGCTCTTTGAGTTGGCCAACCTCCTGCATGGAGAGGTCGGCGCAAGCCGCGCGGCCGTGGACGCAGGATGGGTCGATAGCGATCGTCAGATCGGTCAGACCGGCATCACGGTCCACCCGAAGGTCTATATCGCCTGTGGCATCTCGGGACAGATCCAGCATATCGCCGGAATGCAGGACTCGGGCATCATCATCTCGGTCAACACCGACCCCGAGGCGCCCATCAACCGCATTGCCGACTATGTGATCACGGGCAGCGTAGAGGAGGTGGTTCCCAAGCTGATTAAATATTATAAGGAAAATACTAAGTAAAAAAAGACCCTCATGCCGGGCTCCTAAGGGCCGGGCGGCAGGGAATTCATATTATGGCAAATTACTATACCGACCATCCGGAGATTGAGTTCCACCTCGATCACCCGTTGATGAAGCGCATCGTGGAGCTGAAGGAGAAGGGCTATGCTGACAAGGATCAGTTTGCCGACGCTCCCGTCTGCTACGAAGATGCGATAGAGAACTATAAGCGCGTGTTGGACATTACGGGCGACGTGGCCGCCAACATCATCGAGCCGAACAGTGAGTCGGTCGATTTGGAAGGGCCGCACCTCGTCGATGGACGCATGGTCTATGCGAGCAAGACGGTCGAGAATATCGACGCTACCTGCAAGGCGGGCCTGTGGGGTGTCTCCATGCCGCGTAAGTACGGTGGCCTGAACCTCCCCAATGTGGTCTTCTCCATGCTCTCCGAGGTCATCTCGGCGGCCGATGCGGGATTCCAGAACATTTGGAGCCTGCAGAGTTGCATCGACACGCTCTATGAGTTTGGATCGGAGGAGCAGCGACAGAAGTACATCCCCCGCGTCTGCGAGGGTGCCTCGATGTCCATGGACCTCACGGAGCCCGACGCTGGCAGCGATCTGCAGCGCGTCATGCTCAAGGCCACACAGGACGAGGACGGCACGTGGCGTCTGAACGGTGTGAAGCGATTCATCACCAATGGCGACTCTGATATCCACCTGGTGCTTGCCCGCTCTGAGGAGGGCACACACGACGGACGCGGCCTCTCGATGTTTATCTACGACAAGCAGAGCGGCGGCGTCACGGTGCGCCACATCGAGCACAAACTCGGTATCCACGGTTCGCCCACCTGCGAGTTGGTCTTCAAGAACGCCAAGGCAGAGCTCTGTGGCAGCACACGCATGGGTCTCATCAAGTATGTGATGGCCTTGATGAATGGTGCGCGCCTGGGCATTGCCGCCCAAAGCGTCGGCGTGGAGCAGGAGGCTTACAACGAGGGCCTCTCCTACGCCAAGGAGCGCATGCAGTTTGGCAAGAAGATCATCAGCTTCCCCGCCGTCTATGACATGCTCTCGCGCATGAAGGCCAAGCTCGACGCGGGTCGCTCCCTGCTCTATCAGACGGCACGCTACGTCGATCTCTACAAGGCACTGGAGGATATCGGCCGCGACCGCAAACTGACGCCCGAGGAGCGTCAGGAACTGAAGAAGTGGAACCGACTGGCTGATGCCTTCACGCCGCTGGCCAAGGGCACCAACTCCGAGTGGGCCAACCAAAATGCTTACGACGCCATCTCCATCCACGGTGGTTCGGGCTTCATCATGGAGTATAAGTCGCAGCGCCTCTTCCGCGACGCGCGTATCTTCTCCATCTATGAGGGTACGACCCAGCTGCAGGTAGTGGCTGCCATCCGCTACATCACCAATGGCACCTACCTCAACATCATGAAGGAGATGCTGCAGGGTGAGGTCTCCGAGAGCCTCAAGCCGCTGCAGGAGCGTGTGGCCAAACTCGTGGCTACCTACGAGGCTTGCCTCGACAAGGTCAAGGCGGGCGCCAACCAGGACGAGCACGACTTCCTGGGCCGTCGTCTCTACGACATGACTGCCGACATCGTCGCTTCCCTGCTCATCCTCGACGACGCAACGCGTGCGCCGGAGTTGTTTGAGAAGAGTGCCAACGTCTTTGTGCGCATGGCCGAGGAGGTGGTGATGGGCAAGGCCGCCTATATCCAGGCCTTCCACGCCGACGACTTGAAGAACTTCGAAGCTTAATATTTGACATCCTTTCGTCCCCAATCGCATGGTGGACTCCCGCTTGTCTCATTCTATATAGGACTGTAGAAAGGACTATATAGGATATGGAGAAGGACTATATAGGACGCAACAAAGACTATATAGGACGCAACAAAGACTATATAGGATACAAGAAGGAAGATCATGCGCTTGGGGATTTCTTTTTTACTCTTAAACAATACAAATGGAGAATTTTATTGAAGTGAGAAATGTCACCAAGGCGTTCGACCGTCACGTCGCACTCAGCGATGTCTCGCTGACAATGCGTCGTGGCCGCGTCTTCGGACTCCTTGGTCCCAACGGTGCGGGCAAGACCACCTTGATCCGTATCCTCAACCGCATCACTGCTCCCGACAGGGGCGAGGTGATCTTCGACGGACGGCAGATGCAGCCCGCCGACGTGGCCCGCATCGGCTATCTGCCCGAGGAGCGCGGACTCTATCGAAAGATGAAAGTGGGCGAGCAGGCGGTCTATTTGGCCCGACTCAAAGGGCTCACAAGGCGCGAGGCCGAGACCCGCCTCAAGGAGTGGTTTCGGAAGTTTGGCATCATGCCCTGGTGGAACCGCAAACTCGAAGAATTGTCCAAGGGAATGGCGCAGAAGGTGCAGTTTATCATCACCGTCCTCCACGAGCCTGACCTGCTCATCTTCGACGAGCCGTTCTCGGGCTTCGATCCGGTCAACGCCGAGCAACTCAAGCAGGAGATTCTTCAACTCAAGGAGAAGGGACACACCATCATCTTCTCGACCCACAACATGGCCAGCGTGGAGGAGATCAGCGACGACATCGCGCTCATCAACCACTCCGAGGTGGTGCTCAAGGGCGACATGAGGCAGATCAAGGAGGCCCACCGCACGGGCCTCTATGAGCTTCAGACGCCCGACATGCTCTCTGTGGAGCCTGACAGTCCCTTTGACATAGTTCGCCAGGAGGAGCGCGCAGGTATCCACTCCTACTTGCTCAAGGCTCACGGCGACGCCACGGGCAACCAACTGATCGGCTATCTCGCCGGCAAGGTGGAGGTGCGCGCTTTTGCCGAACAGATCCCGTCGATGAACGACATCTTCCTCCAGCTGATCGGCAAAGACGCGCAGTGGGCCGATGAGCAGATAGAAAACCGTCAGCAGTCGAAGGCGGAAGAAAGTGTGAATCCCTCCAGCAATCTTTAACCCCCCGCAACCATGAACAAAATATTGATAATCATCGAGCGCGAGTTTCTCAAGCGCATTCAGAAGAAGAGTTTCATCGTGCTCACCATTGTCTCGCCACTCATCATGGCCGCGCTCATCTTTGTGCCGCTTTGGCTCTCGTCAATCGAGAACGACGAGCAGCAGCACGTGGCCGTCATCGATCCCTCGGGACAATACTTCAAGGCGCTGAAGGAGACGGAGACCTTCCACTTCACGCTGGTGCCAAGTCTCAACAACGAGATGCGTAGCGAGGAATCTCCCTACGACGCCGTGGTGAGCATTCCCCGCGGACTGCTCGACAACAAGGCGAAGGTCTGTATCTATAGTAGGAAGGAGGTGCCTGTCAACTTGCTCTCCTACGTACAGACGACCCTGGACGATCAGGTGAGGCAGCAGCGGCTGAAAGCCTCGGGCATTGCCCAGCTCGACAAGATCATCAGCGAGGTGGAAAAAGGTACGAAGGTGGAGACCGTGAAGTGGAACGATCAGGGCGACGAGACCATCTCCAGCAGTGTCGTAGCCATGGTGGTGGGATTCCTGTTCACGTTCCTCATCTATATGTTCGTCGTAGGCTATGGAGGCCTGGTGATGCAAAGTGTCATCGAGGAAAAGGCCAACCGCATCGTCGAACTGATGGTGAGCAGCGTCAAGCCTTTTGAACTGATGATGGGAAAGATTATTGGCGTGATGCTCGTAGGTCTCCTTCAAATGGCTATTTGGGCCATCCTGTTTGTGGTGATTCTCTCGGGCGTGTCCGTCTATTTCGGTATCAACGCCATGGACACGATGTCTGCTGCCAATCCTGCCGTGATGCAGGCGGCTCAGGCCCAGCCCAACGTCGAGGCGCAGGAGATGCTTTCTATGCTTGGCAACTTGCCTTTGGCCGAACTGGCCATCATGTTCCTGCTCATGTTTGTCGGAGGCTACCTTCTCTATGCGAGTTTCTTCGCTGCCACGGGAGCCAGTATCAACGAGCAGGAGGACAGTTCGCAGTTTGTCATTCCCGTCACGATGATCACCCTCTTCGGTTTTTACGCCGCCATGTATAGTGTCGAGAATATCGATGGTCCGCTGGCTTTCTGGACCTCTCTGTTTCCCCTGACCTCTCCCATCGTCATGATGGTGCGCATCCCCTTTGGCGTGCCCTTGTGGCAGGAATTGCTGAGCGTCGTCTTGCTCTACGCCACGGCCTTCTTCATGGTTTGGGCTGGTGGCAAGATCTATCGTGTCGGCATCCTCATGTACGGCAAAAAGCCGAGCATGAAGGAGATCATCAAGTGGATGCGCTACAAATGATGGCGGACTGACAAAGTGGTTCTGCAAGATCAGTAATCAGTAAGCAACAAAGGCTGCGTGGTGTCGAAAGAAGACCAGCGCAGCCTTTTCTGTCTGTGGCAAGCAGCTTGCTAAGGCGATCAGCTTTCTGTAGCAAGCAGTTTTCTGCGGCGAGCAGCTTTCTATGGCAAGTGGTTTGCTGTGGTGAGCGACTTGGTCGTATGTCTCTCAGAGATATTTCGCCCTGAGCACTTTGGGCAGTTTGCTGACGACCAGGTCGTGCGACTCCCTGATCCAGTCTCTTACCAGCGGTGTGGCCAATTGCTCATAATATACGTCGCTCCAATGCTTCTTGTTCCAATGGAAGGCTGGCGTCACCGCCTCATACTGCAGGCGCAACGTCTCGTTTCGATCGGGAGGCAATTTGCAGGCAAAGCGTGGCCCGCCCTTCCAGTCTTGTCCCTCTCTACCCAGCCAAAGGCACAGGAAGATTTTGCCTTCCACGCGGAAGGTGACATTGTCCTCGCCAAACGGTTGGTCTTCGGTCACGCCTGGCAGCGAAAGCGTATAGCTCCTTACTTCTTCTATATTCATTTGCTCTCTGATAGTTTTGCTCTCTGATAGTTTTGCTCTATAATTGTTTTGCTCTGTGATTATTTCTTGTTCGACTACAATCTCGACTACAATTTTCGACTGGAAAATCGACAGCAATTACGACAGCAATCTCGACTGGAAATTTGGCTGCAAAAATAATGCCAATTCTCGTAGGACCCGCATTTGTCACGCAGCGTGCTTTGTCACTATTTTTTCTTTTAAAGACTTTTTGTTTGTAATTTCTATAGATTGTCGATATTTAATTGTACCTTTGCCCCCCGAACGAACATCTAATCAATAGCAAATCATTATGGGAAAGAGAATAACCGACAAAGTGACATGGGTAGGCAAGATTGACTGGGAACTGAAGACCTTCCATGGCGACGAGCTTTCTACCCACAAGGGTACAAGCTACAATTCCTATTTGATCCGGGACGAGAAGACCGTCCTCATCGACACGGTATGGAATCCTTATGACCAGGAGTTTGTGGCCCATCTCAAGGAAGAGATCGACCTCCAAGCAATCGATGCCATCGTGGTGAACCACAGCGAGAGCGACCATAGCGGTGCACTGCCCGTGCTGATGCGCGAGATTCCTGATACGCCGATCTATTGCACGAAGAAGGCGGAAGGCATCTTGCGCGGACTGTATCATAAGGACTGGAACTTCCATAACGTGAAGACGGGCGACACGCTCTGCATCGGCGAGAACACGCTCACGTTTGTTGAGGCTCCGATGTGCCACTGGCCCGACACCATGGTGACCTATGCGGACAAGGAGGAAATCCTCTTTTCCAACGACGTCTTCGGACAGCACTACGCTACGGAGAGCCTCTACGACGACACGGTGAACCAGAAGGACCTGTTTGATGAGGCTGAGAAGTACTATGCCAACATCCTCAATATCTACAACCCGATGGTCAACCGCAAGGTGAAGGAAATAGTAGGCATGAACCTGCCTCTGAAGATGGTCGCTCCGTCCCACGGAGTCATCTGGACCAACCATATCGGCGAGATCGTAGAAAAGTATCTCCAGTGGTCAACCAACTATCAGGAGCACCAGATCACCATCATCTATGATACGATGTGGCAGAGCACGCGACGCATGGCCCAGGCCATTGCCGACGGCATCCGCGATTTCGACCCGACCGTCCGTGTGGTGTTGATGAATGCTGCCAAGAACGACAAGAACGACATTCTCGTCGAGGTGTTCCGCTCCAAGGCCATTATGGTGGGCAGCCCGACGGTCAATATGGGCATTACCTACGCCATTGCCGGACTCCTGGAAATGATCCACGGTATGAAGTGCAAGAACAAGAAGGCTGCGGCCTTTGGCTCCATTGGCTGGGGCGGCGGTGGCGAGAAGCGCATCCAGCAGCGATTGGAGGAAGCGGGCTTCGAGATTGCCGCCGAACCGGGCAAGCAGCTTTGGGCTCCCGACACGGAGGCTGAGCGCAAGTGGCGCGAATATGGCAAAGCCTTCGCCGCTGCCGTGCTTGGCGCGTAATAGTATAAAGAGGCTGTTATCCCAGCTATCATCTCAAAAGGCTGGCAAGGGAACAATTCCCCTGCCAGCCTTTTGAGCGTCTTTGTGAGCAACGTGTCGCCGTCTTGTTCTTATATCTTGTTGATTTGTTCCTGGGTCAGCCCTGTAGCTTTCAACACTTGTGAGACAGGTATGCCAAGGGAAAGAAGGTTGCGTGCTATCTCCAAACTCTTTTCCAATTCACCTTCTGCTCTTCCTTCCGCTATTCCCTGAGCTCTTCCTTCTGCTCTTCCTTCTGCTCTTCCTTCCGCTATTCCTTGGGCTCTTCCTTCTGCTCTTCCTTCTGCTCTTCCTTCCTCTATCCCCTCTTCGTAGCCTTCGTAGTGGCTGGTATCAAAAATGCTTTTCATGTGTCGTATAGACTCCATGTGTCGAACGTACGCTCGCTTGTCTTGGTCGGAGAGCGAGTCCACCCGTAGGCATTCGCGCGCCTCGGCGAGGCCTTCGGCCGTGGCCTTGTCGCTAATTTGTCCCGTTTTGAGAAATTCTATCCACTCGTCGAGTGGGGTAGTGGCCACTTTGTCAAAGTCGTTCACGCGCAGTATGTAATATTCCGGAAACAGGTCGCCCGCCTCTTTTCTGCTCATAAGGCTCCGCTCATCGATACCGAAGAACTTCTTGTTCTGACGGACGGAGAGTTTGAGAATGTCATGTGGTTCATGCGCACCCCTAAATTCTGTCTTGCCGTGATACACATAGTCTTTGCCCTGGCCCAATTCGAAATAGACGATGTTGATGGAATAGACTTTACGCACCTTGTCGTAGGGACTTCCCAGCCCAATATATTCCGTGATGGCCTTTGACACACCGTAGAGCATGCGGTGGAAATAGGTGAGCTCGCGGTTGTTCTGCACCTCTATGATGCAGAGTTCTCCGTTCTCGTTCTCTGCCAATATATCCACTCGGTTGTATTTGTCGGTCTCGTCCTCCTGGTTGCTCTCGCTCTCAAGAAACCGTTGTATCTTAAACTTCTTTCCTATCAATGAGGACAGAAATCCTTCCAACACCGCATGATTGGCCTTGTTGCGTAGCAGGCGTTTCATCGCCCAGTCGAACCGTATGTAGTTTTCTCCGATTATCGTCATGTTTCTTGTCGCTTTTGGTTTTCAGCCGCTAAAATACGATTTTCCATCGAATCCACCAAATGTTAGGCTACAAAAGTTGATAGCGGCCGTTCTGAAAAGTTATTTCCGCTACTCTAAATAAGTTACTTTCGCTCGGCCAAGCCCTCGTAAAAGGGAAATTCTTCCCTTTTCCTTTGGCTTTGCGCTCGCTTATTCGTAACTTTGCAAAAATTTATAAGTGGGAAAAGAAATGGCGGAAGAAAACCATCGGATACTGCTTGACCAAATAGATTATCCAAGCGACTTGCGCAAACTGGAGGTGAAGGACCTGCCAGAGGTGTGTCGTGAGCTTCGCAGAAACATTATAGAAGAGGTGGCGGTCAACCCCGGCCACTTGGCTTCGAGCCTCGGTGTCGTGGAAATCACCGTGGCCGTACATTACGTGTTCAATACTCCCGACGACCGGATCGTCTGGGACGTAGGTCATCAGGCCTACGGCCACAAGATCCTGACCGGACGCCGTGAGCAGTTTAAGCTCAATCGGAAGTTGGGCGGACTTCGTCCGTTCCCGTCTCCTTTGGAGAGCGAGTACGACACGTTCACCTGCGGCCATGCTTCCAACTCCATCTCGGCGGCGCTGGGAATGGCCGTGGCGGCGAAGCTCGGCGGCAAAAAGACGGAAAACCGCCATGCTGTGGCGATCATTGGCGATGGTGCGATGAGTGGCGGACTGGCCTTTGAGGGACTCAACAATGTCTCCAGCCAGCCCAACGACCTGCTCATTATCCTCAACGACAATGACATGAGTATCGACCGGTCTGTGGGCGGTATGGAGAAATACCTGCTCAATCTGGACACGAACGAGACCTACAACCGTCTCCGCTTCAAAGCCAGCCAGTGGCTGCACGAGCGTGGCTACCTGAACGACGACCGGAGGAAAGGCATTATCCGACTGAACAATGCCCTGAAGAGTGCGTTGGCCCATCAGCAGAATATGTTTGAGGGGATGAACATCCGCTATTTTGGTCCTTACGACGGCAACGATGTAACGGAATTGGTGCGTATCCTCCGACAGATCAAGGATATGAAGGGACCGAAGCTCCTCCATCTTCACACCAAGAAGGGCAAAGGCTATAAGCCTGCCGAGGAGAGCGCGACGATCTGGCATGCTCCAGGCAAGTTTGATCCCGAGACAGGCAAGCGGCTGAAGAGTGAATCCGCCGAACCGCAGCCACCGAAGTTTCAGGATGTGTTTGGCGAGACGCTGCTGGAACTGGCGCGCCAAAACGACCGCATCGTGGGTGTTACCCCAGCCATGCCCAGTGGTAGCTCGCTCTCCATATTGATGAACGAGATGCCGACCCGCGCCTTCGATGTGGGAATAGCCGAAGGCCATGCTGTCACCTTCTCAGCCGGTATGGCCAAGGACGGGTTGTTGCCGTTCTGTGCTATATATAGTGCGTTCTCGCAGCGAGCCTACGACAGCATCATCCACGACCTCTCGATCCTCAACCTGCCCGTTGTGCTCTGCCTGGACCGATCCGGACTAGTCGGCGAAGACGGCGCGACCCATCACGGTGCGTTCGACATGGCCGCCCTTCGTCCCGTCCCCAATCTCACGATAGCCTCTCCGATGGACGAGCGCGAGTTGCGGCGGTTGATGTTCACGGCTCAGTTGCCCGACAAAGGATCCTTCGTCATCCGCTATCCGCGCGGCCGTGGTGTGCTGACAGACTGGCGCTGCCCGCTCACGGAGGTAGAGGTGGGTACGGGCCGCAGACTGACCGAGGGCGATCCGAAGTCCGGCGACGTGGCCGTGCTGACCATCGGCCCTGTGGGCAATGATGTGCAGCGTGCCATCCAGGCGCTGGCCGAGGAAGGCAATCCTCAGCATCACACGATTTTCCATTATGACATGCGCTTCCTCAAGCCGCTCGACGAGCGCATCCTGCAGGAGGTGGGCAGTCGTTTTGATCGTGTTGTCACCATCGAGGACGGTATCCGTACGGGCGGTATGGGGTCGGCCGTACTGGAGTGGATGAGCGACCACGGTTTTGCCCCACGCATGACGCGCCTCGGTATGCCTGACCGTTTCGTCGAGCAGGGCACGGTCGGCCAGTTGCGCCACCTCTGTGGCTACGGCTATGAGGACATTAAGGAATTGTTGAGTAAGGAATAAATCAAGTATGAGGATAATTATAGCAGGCGCATTCGCCATCGGGTCGTATCTTGCCAAGTTGCTTTCGCGCAATAAGCAGGAGGTAGTGCTCATGGATCAGGACGAGGAGAAACTGGGCAAGCTGGCCATTGATTATGATCTGCTCACCATGCACGCCTCGGCCACCAGCATCCGTAGTCTGAAAGAGGCAAGGGTGGAGGATACTGACCTCTTCATCGCCGTCACGCCCGATGAGAGCTATAATATGACGGCATGTGGACTGGCGAAGGCGCTGGGTGCGAAGAAGACCGTTGCCAAGATCGACAGTTCGGAGTATGTGGATCCGCAGAACAAGGAACTCTTCCACGAAATGGGCATCAGCAGCATCATCTATCCCGAGATGCTGGCTGCCCGCGACATCATCAACGGTCTGAAAATGTCGTGGGTGCGGCAGCGATGGGATGTCCATGACGGTGCGTTGGTGATGCTGGGTATCAAGCTCCGCGAGACCTGCAAGGTGCTCGACAAGCCGCTCCATGAGATCTCGGGACCCGACGACCCCTTCCACGTAGTGGCCATACGCCGTCGCGGCGACACGATCATCCCGCGAGGAAGCGACGTGCTGAAGCTCTACGACCTCGCCTACTTTATGACCACACGCAACTACATCCCCTATATCCGCCGCGTGGTGGGCAAGGAACACTACGTGGATGTGAAGAACGTGATGGTGATGGGTGGTGGATCCACCGCAGTCCGCGCCATTCGCCAAATGCCGGAATACATGCAGGTGAAGGTCATCGAGAAGAGCGTGGAGCGATGTGAGGCCCTCAACAGTAAGTTTGATGATGATATCCTCGTCATCAATGGCGACGGTCGCGACCTTTCGCTGCTGAGCGAGGAGGGAATCCGCTCTACCCAGGCCTTTGTCGCATTGACAGGGAAGGCTGAGACCAATATTTTGGCCTGTCTGATGGCTAAGCGCATGGGAGTGAGAAAGACGGTGGCAATGGTGGAGAACGTCGATTACGCCTATATGGCGGAGAGCCTTGATATAGGTACGATCATCAACAAGCGCGCCATTGCTGCCAGCCACATCTATCAGATGATGCTCGACGCCAATGTCCACAACGTGCGCTTCCTCATGTCGGCAGACGCCGATGTGGCTGAGTTTGTCCCTGTGCAGGGGTCGAAGGTGACGCGCCGTCCCGTCAAGGACTTGGGACTGCCCAAAGGAATGACCATCGGTGGACTGGTGCGCAACGGCGAGGGAATGCTCGTCTCGGGCAACACGCAAATCGAGGCAGGCGATAGTGTGGTGGTGTTCTGCCATAACGTCAGCGTCAAGAAGTTGGAGGGACTTTTCAACTGACCTCCTGCTTGTACAGACAATTAGCGTTTGGACAATAGTGCTGGCAATAAGTGTGCTGGCAATAAGTATAGTGACAATAGTGTACAGACAATTAGCATAGTGACAAAAAGCGCGATATGCTCAATACCAAACTTATTTCCAAAATCTTCGGATCGTTGCTGCTCATCGAGGCGCTGCTTATGTCCTGTAGCCTGGGGGTGGCCCTCTACTATGGCGGTAGCGACGTTATGCCCATCACGTGGAGTGTCGTCGTGCTTATAGCCGCTGGTGTAGCTTTCCGCCTGCTGGGCCTCAAGGCTTCCAATGCGCTGAGCAGACGCGATGCCTATTTCGTGGTGACGACCGTCTGGGTGCTCTTCACGATCTTTGGCATGATGCCTTTCTTGATAGGCGGCTATCTCCATTCGGTGACGGACGCCTTCTTTGAGACCATATCGGGATTTACGACGACGGGAGCTACCATCATCGACTATCCGGAACGGCTTCCACGTGGCCTGCTCTTCTGGCGTTCCATCACCCAGTGGATTGGTGGTCTGGGTATTGTCTTTTTCACGATAGCCATCCTGCCCTCGTTTGTCGGTGGGTCTACGCGCGTCTTTGCTGCCGAGGCCACAGGTCCGATCGTCACCAAGCTCCACCCCAAGCTCAGCACGGGAGCCAAATGGATTTGGGCGGTCTATGCCGTGCTGACCATCTCCTGCTTCCTTTCTTATAAACTATGCGGTATGAGCTGGTTTGATGCCATCAACTACGCCTTCACCAGTACGGCCACAGGAGGTTTCGCCACGGAGAGCGGATCCATTGCCACCTTCCGCTCCCCTGCAGAGGAATATGTCTGTACGCTCTTCTGCTTCCTTTCGGGCGTCAATTTCACGATGCTCTATGCTGCCGTGGCCCGCTTTCGCATAAAACAGCTCTTCCGCAACAACGAGTTTCGCTTCTATCTCTTCGTCGTCACCTCCTGCACCTTGTTTGTCATGGTGGAACTGATGTGGCACAACCACTACGACCTGGAGCGCGCCTTCCGCAGTGGTGTCTTCCAGGTGGTCTCCTTCATCACGACTACGGGCCTCTTCAGCGATGACGCTTCCAAATGGCCCCATGTCACGTGGTTTGCTCTCATCCTCTGTATGGTTGTCGGCGGTTGCTCTGGTTCGACGAGTGGAGGCATGAAGAGTATTCGCGCGGTGATGATCTTGAAGATTATCCGCAATGAGTTTCGCCAGATTCTCCATCCCAATGCCGTCTTGCCTCTCAATGTCGATGGGCACAACGTCCCCCAGTCGAAGCGCGTCACGCTCTTGGCCTTTGTCGGACTCTATCTGATCCTGGCCTTCCTTCTGGGATTTGCCATGATGGCCTGTGGCGTTGATTCCACCAACTCCTTCACTATTGCCATCAGTAGTATGGGCAATGTGGGCCCGACCCTGGGCCTTGAGATTGGTCCGACGATGTCGTGGGCACAGTTGCCCGATGTGGCGAAGTGGATCTGTGCGTTTCTGATGCTGGTGGGACGTCTCGAACTCTTCACCGTCCTCGTGCTCTTCACCAAGGCATTCTGGAAAGATAACTAACGGGTGATTTTGGAGAGATAATTAACAGGGTCCAGGTTGACCTCCTCTTGATTCTACGACTCTTCTTGTTCCGATGACATCACCTTCTGCCGCTTCTCCCGCCGCCTCTGCGCCCCGTCTGCTTTGGATTGACCTTCTGCGTGGATTCTTGATGCTTGCCATCATCTTCGACCACACCGAGATCTGCTTCACGGGCGATAATATCGTTCCCTATAGGATGTACGTACCCGACGTGCTGATGGCCTTCTTCTTCCTTTCGGGCTATCTCTTCTATCGTCCAGAGGGTTTCCGCCTGCGGCATAAGCTGCACTCGTGGCTGCGCGGAGTGCTCATGCCTTATTTTATCTTCACGAGTGCCCTGGCGCTTCCCAAGGCTTGGCTTCATGGAGCCGACGGATCGCTGTCAGACCTGCTGCTGACCATCCTCACGGGCCAAGGATCATGGTTTATTGCCTCCTTGGCCGTTGCCGAGCTCCTCTTCTGTTTCCTCCTGTGGCTGTCGTGTGCGCGTTGGCGCTGGCTGGCCGGAGCTGGGCTTTTCGCCGTAGCCCTGGCCTATGGCTTCGGTACGCGTCGTCTGGCTTTTGAGGCCAACTGGTGGCACGTGAATGAAGCCGTCGTGGCCTTGCCCTCCCTTCTCCTGGGCTATATGGTCCATCGTTTCGATAAGCTCGGGACGCGCTGGCGACTTGGCCTTTTCGCTCTGCTGTTGGTGCTCTCCTTGCCTGTCAATGTCCTTGTGGCGAGTTCTTCGTGGTCTTCTGTCTTGGTAGGCGCGCTCGTTCTTCCCCGCCTGTTTCTCGTCAAGAACGCGCTCTCCGTGCTCCTCCTCTATCTCCTCTTCACGATCTCGCAGCGAGACGGCGTGCGGTGGGTGGAGCAGATGCCTCGCTGGCTTGCCGCGATGGTGTCCTGGACAGGACGCCGATCCATCGTCTATTATTTCTTCAGTAGTGGCATTCCCACAGCCCTTACCGCCGTCTTTTCCCGCCTCGGCTACACCTACCGTGGTTGCTATACAGAAGTCCTGGTGGTCTTTTTTCTTAATCTTCTTCTCATCACCCTCGTCACATGGGCCATCTATCGCTACCTACCGTGGACCACAGGCCGCAGGAAGCCGAACGGATAAGCATGGAAACGTGAGAAACCTAATGACCCCAAGCTCCAAGGAAAACCCAATGGACAAGGGGGAAGATGAAGGATCAGGGGAGGCCCAATGGACAAAGGAAACATGATGGGCAAAGGGAAATGATGGGCAAAAGGAATGCTGATGGACATGAAAAAACGTGTCCAGCCCAAGGCCGGACACGTTCCCATTAATCTCATTTAAACTATGTTGGAAGCCCGCTTGCCAGGTTTGTCCCAGTAGGCTTCCTTTGTTGGCTTTACGATTTCTGACTTAGATGTCGAGCAGATTGATAGCCACACGGAAGTAGCCCTTGTTGGCCTCCGGGTTCCACATCATCTGCGAGGTGATCGGGAGGTTGGCCTTGCCCACCTTGAGCTTGTAGGTGCAGCCCAGGCGCACGTCGTTGACTCCAGCCGACTTGCCATAGAACGTGGCACCATCGTTCTCGTCATAGTTGCTGAGGGCGAAGTTGCCACCCACGCTGGCATCCACCTTCCAATTGTCATCCTCATAGACGGTGTAGGCAGCCTGCACGAAAGTAGAGTAGATGTTCTGCTTGTTGAGGTTGCCACGATCGCGGCCGGCCAGTACGGTAGCCCAGCTCAGTGAGAGCGGCAGACCATGCTGTGCGAAGTTGTAGCTGATGGCAGCGTCGAGAAAGTGGCCCGTCGTGCGAGCATCATAGTTGAAGTAGCGATACTGCTTGTCGTTGGCATAGATGCCGTCGGAGAAGTTGTAGATGTCCCACACGGCTACGCTGAAACCTCCGATGGTGTAGCTTGCGTAAATGTCGGCCTCCTTGTAGTCGCCGTCCACCTGCATACCACCCCATGCGCCGAGGCGGAAGTGGTTGTTGTTGTCGGAGATGGCAAACTCGTTGTTGAAGGTCAGGCCCTTGGAAACCTCGAGTCCGCGCCACAGGTGTGAGGTCTCGAGACCAGCATTGTAGTGGAGCTTCTGAGCATTGATCGTTGTCGGGAGGGCGAGTGCTGCCAGCACGAACATACCCTTAAATATAGACTTCATCATAATGTTTGCTTTTTTCTTTACGGTTGAATGATTTTCTTTGCTATGGGATTAGCAGAAGTGATACAGTGAGGCCACGAGGGCAGCGAGTACAGCACCAGCGATCGGGCCGAGTACAGGCACCCATGAGTAACCCCAGCCACTGTCTCTCTTGCCCTTCATGGGCAGGATGGCGTGGGCGATACGCGGTGAGAGGTCACGAGCGGGGTTCATGGCGTAGCCAGTCACACCACCGAGCGACATACCGATAGAGACGATCACCATCGTCACAGGCCATGCGCTACTAGCGCCGATGTTGACCACGTCTGAGCCGTAGGTGCCAAAGCAGATAATCAGCAGCACGAGCACGAAGGTGCAGATCACCTCCTGGAGGAAGTTGAGCGGCTTGTTGTCGATGGCCGGCATGGTGCAGAACGTGCCGAGCTTGCCGTCAGGATCGTCCGTAGCATCGAAATGATCCTTATACATGATCCATACAAGAATGGGCACCGACGAAACCGCCGATCATTTGGGCAACCGAGTAGGGCAACACATTCTCCCAAGGGAACAAGCCAGCGGCAGCCAATCCGATGGAGACGGCCGGGTTGAGGTGAGCACCCGAGGCGTGGGCCACGAAGACACCCGCCATGACGGCGAGACCCCATCCGAGCGTGATGACAATCCAGCCACCACCCTGGCCTTTACTCTTATTCAGTCCCATACAAGCGCAGACACCATCGCCGAGGAGGACCAAGATCAGCGTACCCAAGAATTCGAGGGCGCAGTTGTAAAGCAATGTAGAATCCATAATTTCGTTTTTTTGTGTAGTTGATAAATGTTGTTTTTGTCAAATGATGCAAGAATACCGGCCCCCTCCCTTTGCTAACGATTCGTCGGGAGGGAGCCCGTATGTGTGAGTGTGGTTTACTTGCGGCTCAGCGTGCGCTGGATGGCATCTTTCCAGCCCTTCTTGGCCTCTTCTATCTCGGTCGTTTCGCCAGCCGGCTCAAAGGTGCGCTCCACCTGCCACTGCTTCTTCACCTCGTCGATGTCCTTCCAGAAGCCCACAGCGAGACCAGCGAGATAGGCAGCACCCAGGGCGGTGGTCTCCGTGATCTTCGGACGGATCACGTTAATACCCAGCAGGTTGGCCTGATACTGCATCAGCAGGTTGTTGCGGCTTGCACCACCATCTACCTTCAGCTCCGTGAGCGGGGCGTTGAGGTCGCGAGACATGGCCTGTGCGATGTCATAGGTCTGGAAAGCAATGCCGTCGAGTGCAGCACGGGCGATGTGAGCCGCCGTTGTGCCACGGGTGATACCCGTAATAGTGCCGCGGGCATAGGCATCCCAGTAGGGCGCAGCGAGACCCGTCAGAGCCGGGACAAAGCGGACACCACCGCTATCGGGTACGGTAGAAGCCAGCGCCTCCACGTCGGACGACTTCTGGATGATGCCCAGTCCGTCGCGCAGCCACTGCACGACCGAACCGCCGACATAGATAGATCCCTCCAGTGCGTAGTTCACCTGGTCGCCGATCTTCCAGGCCACAGTGGTGAGCAGGTTGTTCTTTGACACAATTGGTTTGTCGCCCGTGTTGAGCATGACGAAGCAGCCCGTGCCATAGGTGTTCTTGATGGCACCCGGCTCCAGACACATCTGTCCGAAGAGGGCCGCCTGCTGATCGCCAGCGATACCGGCGATGGGCACCTCGTGGGCGAAGATCGTGGTCTTGGTGTGGCCATAGACCTCAGAGCTTGACTTCACCTCCGGCATCATGGAAGCCGGAATGTCGAGCAACTTCAGCAGCTCCTCATCCCACTTTAGGTCGTGGATGTTGAAGAGCATCGTGCGGCTGGCGTTGGTCACGTCCGTCACGTGCACCTGTCCGCGGGTCAGACGCCATACGAGCCAAGTGTCGATGTTGCCGAAGCGGAGCTTGCCCTTCTCGGCGCGCTCGCGTGCTCCGGGCACGTTGTCGAGGATCCACTTGATCTTCGTGCCTGAGAAATAGGCGTCGATGATCAGACCCGTCTTCTCGCGAATTCTGTCCACCAATCCCTGCGCCTTGAGCTTGTCACAGTACTCAGCCGTGCGGCGGTCCTGCCATACGATGGCGTTGTAGATCGGCTCGTCGGTGTCGATGTCCCAAACCACGGTGGTCTCGCGCTGGTTGGTGATACCGATGGCGGCGATGTCCTTGCCGTTGATGTCGATGGCTGAGATGGCCTCGGCGATGACGGCAGCCTCAGACGACCAGATCTCGTTGGGGTTGTGCTCCACCCATCCCGGCTGCGGGAAATGCTGTGTGAACTCCTTCTGAGCTACTGAGCAGATCTGACCGTTGTGGTCGAAGACGATGGCGCGAGAACTGGTTGTTCCCTGGTCAAGTGCCAAAATGTAATTTCCCATAATCAATGTACTTTAGTTATTTGTGTAATTGTAAAAAGCTCTGTTTTAGAGGGCAACTTTTATGCCTTGTTGAGACGTCGCGTTTCCTCCACGTCGAGTGCCTCGGCGAGGGTGGAGATGGGATTCTTCACCTTTCTCGAGGTTGACATTTCGATCTGCCACTTGCAGGTCTCGCAGTCGGTCGATACGAAGTCGGGCTTCAGTTCCTCTATCTGCTTGAAGAGCGGCGCTCCGATAGCCTGGCTTCTCTTGTAGTTCTCCTTCTTGAATCCGTAGGTGCCCGAGATGCCGCAGCAGTTGCTGTCGAGCAGCGTCAGTTCCACGCCCGGGATCATGCGCAGCAGTTCGGTGGAGTAGATGGCCCATCCCATGCGCTCCATGTGGCAAGCCGTGTGGTAGGCCAGTCGCTGGTGGAAGTCCTTGCGGAAGGCCAGTTTGATCTTGCCCGACTCCACCATGCGGTAGAGCCACCTGGTGGCCAGCGAGAGATGCGGCGCCACGTCGTCGTTGTCAATCTTGAGCAAGTGCTTATACTCGTCGCGCATCGTGAATGTACAGGTCGAGCTCGTCGTGAGCACGTCGTCGCCCGCGGCGATGGCTTTGCGCATGGAAGACATGTTGAGTTCGCCCTGCTTCTTGGCCTGGTCGCTCAGTCCGTTGGCTATGAGTGCCACACCGCAGCACTTCTCCTTCTCCAGCAGGCGCACGCCATAGCCGCAGGCGTTGAGGATCTTCAGCAGATCTTTCGACAGCTGCGGGAAGTTGTAGTTGGCGTAGCAGCCGTGGAAGTAGGCCACGTGCTTCTTGTATGCCTCCTGCTCTGCCGCGTGCTTCTTGTACCACTGCTCGAAGGTCTGGAACGAGTAGGACGGGAAGGTGCGGTGCTTGTCGATTTTCAGCACGCTGTCCATGACCGCCTTCACCGGCTTCAGTCCCAGGGCGAAATTGGTGATGGGTGCGAAGTTGTGGGCCAGCGTTCCCACGAAGTCCGTGTTGGCCAGCATGCGGTCACGCAGCGACGGCTTGGCCGTGCTATATTTGATGCGCGCCTCCTGTATGAGGTCGGCTATCTTGACGTTCTCCGGGCAAGCCACCTCGCAGCGCTTGCAGTTGAGGCACAATTTCAGTTTCTCGTCGAAGAACTGTGCCCCCTTCAGGCGGTAGCGTTCGTTGTCCGGACCCGACTGTTTCGGTCCGGGATAGTTTGGCTCTACCGCCGACACCGGGCAGTAGACCGTGCAAATGGAGCACTTCAGGCACTGCTCGAAGTTGTGTGTGCTCTTGCTTTCCTTCTGTATCTGTATGGATTTTGCTTCTGCCATGATATTTTTCTATTTACTAAGAATGTTGTGTGCGACCTCCAGGGCTGTGAGCATGGCCACACCCGTCGCGTCATCCAGTTTGATAGAGTTGTGTCCGCCGAGCACCGATCCTGCTGCGTAGAGGTTTTCGATGGTCTTTCCGTCGATCGTCGCGTGGAGTTTCTCGTCAGTCTTCACGCCGAAGGCCATGTAGGGCTGTGCGTCGAAGACATAGTCGGCGTGCCAGTCGGCACGGTTTTTCTCTGCCAGGACATCGAGTCCGAACACTGGCTCGTAGATGCCCTCGTAGTTGCTTCTCAGTCCGCGGCTCTGGAACGATCCCGAGCAGAGCACGTAGTGGTCGGCCAGGAGCAGTTCGTCGGCGAGGTTCTCCGTCTCGACGGAGGCCACCTTGGAGCCTACGATCTTGCCGTTCTTGACCGTGTCGCTGCGGAAGTAGCGGCCGCCGAGCTGCTGCAGGCGCTTGATCAGCTGAATTTGGATATGCGTGCCCGGCACCGACGGCGGCATGGTCGCCACAAACTCAATGGGCTTGCGGACCAATTTGCGCAGGCGGGCGATGGTCTCGGCCTGCTGCGTCAGTCCCAGCACGGCGGGCAGAAGAATCACCTCTCCCGAGGCGTTGAGCGAGTTGATAGCCTCACCCACCTCGGCGAGGTGCTCGTAGTCGCTCAGATACTTGGCGATGTTGGTGGCACGCAACTCGCAGGGTGTGTGGCGTGCAAAGTCGAGCGTATCGGTGGCAAACTCCTTCAGTTCCACCTCCACCTTGAGTCGGCGCAGGTTGTCCACAAGAAACTCCGTGGGCAGGTCGAGGTAGCCACGGATGTTGGCCACCGTCACCTTCTTGTATGGCAGTTTGTCTGCCTCCTGGCTCGTCACCAGTCCTTCCATCGTGAGCCATGCCGGCTTCGTCAGTCCGATGGGAGTCAAGCGGAAGTGGTTGGCCTTGGCCTCCCCCTTCATCTTCAGTCCCGCCTCGGCCAGCAGCTGTGCGGCCTCCGCGGCCCGTGCGGCCTTGTCGCCGACGCGATGGTAGGGGTGTGTGGCGGGCAGTTGCTCCATCGCCTCCAGCGGACTGGCCACGGTGTTACCCTCCGTGTCATAGCCCAAAAGGCTGATGGAACCCGAGTTGAAATGCAGGGTGCTCTGTCCTGCTCCGATGACGGCCACGCGCTGGCCGCCCTTTGCCAAGGCGATGCCGCAGGTCAGTCCCGACAGTCCGCCTCCTATAATGATTGTATCGTATCTCATCGTGCTACCTCCTTGTTGTTTCCGGCCATGCGGTTGATGCCGCAGAGGCCCTCGTAGATCATGGATGTGAGTTGTGCCTCGGCCAGCGTGTCTCCCCAGGCCACGGGCTGCATGCCCTTCCAGCGCTCGGCGATAAAGGACGCCAGGTCGCGCTGAGCCTCCTCGGCTTTCATCTTGGCCACGCGACAGAGCACGTTGGCTCCTCTGCAGGCGCAGAGTTCTCCCTGGCACGTTCCCATGCCCAGGCGGGTGCGGCGGCGGAGGTTGATGAGGTTGTGGACGTGCAGTTTCTCGGCGGCAAACTTCACCTCGCCGATCGTCACGTCCTCACACTCGCAGACCAGCGCGTCGTCGATGCTGTTGCCCGTCGGCACGTCCTTGGTCATCGTGCCGTGGCGTCCCTCAGCGGCGTAGAGGCTCACGGTCTGTGCGTTCTTGCTCGTCGTGTGCTCCGGCAGCGGCTCTTCGCTTCCGGGCAGCGGCGTGGTGGCCGTCTCGCACTTCTTGTCCACACCCAGCTTCTTGCAAGCCAAATCCGTAGCCACTTCGGCCATCATGCGGTAGGTCATCATCTTACCACCCGTGATGGTGATGAATCCCTCCAAACCGTCTCGTGTAGCATGGTCAAGCAGCACGATGCCGCGGCTGATGGATCGGCCCGACGGGTCGTTGTCGGCTGCCACGAGGGGACGCACGCCGCAGTAGGCGCGGATCACGCGGGTGGAGGCGCAAGCGGGAGCCAGGTCGATGGCGCCGCGCTCCAGGATATCTACTTCCTCCTGTGTGATCTTGAGGTCGTCCACCGTCTCAAACGGCACGCGGTCGCTCGTCGTTCCGATGACGCAGACCGTGTCGTCCGGCACGAGAATATCGGCGTTGGCCGGTTTGCGGCAGCGGTTGATCACCATGTTGTTGACGCGGTGGCCGAAGATGAGCAGTGTGCCCTTGGCCGGAAACATATTGACCGTGACGCCAGCGAGCTTGGCCACCTCGTGCCCCCAGATACCAGCAGCGTTGATGACCAGTCGGGCATGTACGTCCTGCTCCTCGCCGTTGCGGTTGTTGCGCAGATGTACACCCACCACGCGTCCGTTCTCGATCAGCAGGCTCAGCGCCTCGTGATACGTCAGCGTGTCGGCGCCATGACGGCGCGCGTCGATAATGTTGGCCGTAGTAAGGCGGAAGGGGTCTATCGAGGCGTCGGGCACGCGTACCGCACCGATCAGGTCGGGATTGACAGCGGGCTCGATGCGGCGTGCCTCCTCAGGGGAGATGACGTCTGCGCGGATGCCCGCCTTGCGGCAAGACTCTACGAAAGTGGCCTGATAGTTGAGGTCGTCCTCAGGCAGTGTGATAAAGAGACCGTCAGTCTCATCGACGCAGTGGCGCGCTATCTTGCGCAGCGTCATGTTTTCCTGAATACATTCTTTGGCCGACTCGCCATCCGTCACGGCATAGCGTGCTCCGCTATGCAGCAGACCGTGGTTGCGTCCTGTGGCTCCATTGGTGAAGTCATACTTCTCGACGAGCAGCACGCGCAGGCCTCGCATCGCGCAGTCTCGTGCTGTGCCGGCTCCTGTTATGCCGCCGCCGATGATGATGACATCATACTCTTGTTTCTTGTTTCTATCCATTGTCGTGTGGTTTAGGTCTCCTAAACTCCTTGTTTTTGTTGTATTCTAATGTTGGTTCATGCAGGTCTTGTGGTTTGATTCGGCAGATTCTTGCATGATTGCAGTCTCTTTCTTATCGAAACCCAACCTTCGTTTTTGCAGTACAAAGTTAGGAATATTTTCCAAAACGGCCCAAATAAATTAACTACAATTAACAAAAAGGTTTCGATTTGTCTTTGCTTTGCTTCCGTTTCAACGATTGTTCGAAATCGACAAGTGTAAACAGTGGAATGTATGTTTTGGTGTTTTCTTGCCCCGTGATGCGCATTTGTATGCGAAAACCACCTGTTTTGGCTGACATTTTGTAAAGTTGTCGCTTTCTTTTTGGGAATAACAAACAAATGAAATTATTTTCTCTATAATTGTTATAAACACGCCTTTTTGGCGATGAAAACACAAAATATAGAAGAAATGAGACGCTTCGCCGAGCCATGAGTAGCTCCGGACTTGACGGCTGCTGCCCATGGCGGGTGGCGAAACGTCTCTTGGGTCTTGTTTTGACGACTACGAAATCCTTAACGGCATGATGACATGACGGCATGATGACATTTTGCATCAAAGGCAAAACTTGCCAATCGGTTGTGATCCTTGCGCTAATCAGTTACGATCCTTGTGCCAATCGATTGTGATTCTTGTGCCAATCAGTTGTGATCCTTGCGATAATCGGTTACGATCCTTGCGCCAATCAGTTGCGATCCTTGCGCTACAGGCTCATGGAGAGCTCTCTGAGGCCCGCTCTTACGACAACGACGAGGGATAAGCAACCATCGGCGTCGATGATAAGCAACCATCGGCAAGGTCTCCATTTTTGTGGTCAAACTCCTGCCTCGGGCTCGTGTTGCCACAGTCGTTGAGTCAAGTGGGGTAAAATAAACAGCCTTGCGATTCGACGATTACGATTTGTGAACCATTATGAACTTGTATGGCTCAAAACTATTCTTTACTTTTGCAACATCATTACCTATCGTACTCTGAATGGCAACATCAGATGCGACTAACAAGTTATTGCCTATGAGTAAAGTGTTTCAAGTATGGCCCAAGCGCATCAAGCGCTCCAATGGCACCGTTCTCACTCCCGATATGGAAGTGACGGTAACGACCTTGCAGCACACCACCACTCCATTCTACAATGGAGCCAAAGAGCTGCAAGAAGTCTATATGCGCATCTACGCCTTCGACTACAAGAAGGCGTGCTGCTATCCAAGTGATTTTGAATTTAGAAAATTGGATTAGTTTTAACTTAATAATAATGCAATTATGGGAAAATCAAAAGATTCAACAAAAGAGACGCTTAAGACAGTACTGGAAGTGGCAGGCACTGTTGTTACTGTAGGAACTGCTGTTCTTAAAGCTTTGGATAAAAAGAAATGATTAATGTAGTATCTTAACTTTAATGATACCTCTTCGATTTTGAATATCGGGGGGTATTTTTGTTTTTCCCAAATTAAGTTTACTAAATAAACCGAGAATTGACAACATCATATTTTTGTTCTGTAGACTTTGTGTCAAAGCGGAATTAAATATGTCGAATAAAATTAACTTATATAATATATGGCAAAAGAATTTTTGAAAAATCTATTTGAGAGCAAGCAAGATTATTTGCGTAATAGTCTGCAGGATCTTCAATTACCAAAAGATGCTCTAAAGATAGAGCGTGCAGTAAGTGAGTACCTAAACAAATTGTTTGATGAGAATGGAGAATTTCGGATGCAACTGACGCAATCCGAAGACTACATTCTTCAGTCTGCCCTGTCATTGCTGAATGCACAACAAGCAATATTGTCAGAGGTTTCCATGGTAAAAGAACAAAAGGCCGAGCCAAAACAGCATACCATCAACAAAAACGCTATACAATCCAACGGATTAAGCAAAGAGGCTGTACCCTATTCTATTGGCGCAAGTGCTGCTGGTGGTGTCATCGGTGGAGTGGTCATAGGAACTTGGGGAGCTGTGTTCGGCTCCATTGCAGGAACAGCTCTCGCTCTCTACTTTGCAGCAAATAAAGAAAAGCAAATCACTAAATCAAAATTACAGACAGTTAAGCAAGCTACATCTCAACCAAATCAAAAATTAGATGTAGAAAAATTCATCCGAATAGTAGCTGGAGTATGTGAGAGTATAGATAATCTGATAGAGACGTTTAGGGCACAGATTAACCGTGTTATTGATAAATACGAACAACGGCCGAAGCCGACACTGGAAACAAATTTTAAGTCAATATTGGAAGGTATCCAGTCCCTCATCGGTTACAAACTCACCCATGATGCAAGCGAGGAAAAATATGTTGTCAAACTCCAGCAGCGAATAGAGAATTTAACGGAACTGTTAGACAACTATGACCTTGAAATAGTGGAATATAAAGGGGACAATGTGAACTTGTTTGAAGAGATTTCGTCGCCTACTGCCCAGCACCCCAAGATGGTTGTTCCTGCTATCGTGAAGGGGGGCAACGTTGTGTTGAGAGGAAAAGTATTTATACCAGAAAAGTGATGAAATATCAGGAATAACTGTTATTGGAACAATATAAATTGCAGAATTCTAAAATGTGAAAGTAATGGAAAAAGATAAAAATATTGAATATATAATTGGTATAGACCTTGGACATGGCGAGACTTCAGCTGCATTATGCCCAACGGAGTGGGATAAACCAATAGAACAACTGACACCAGCTAAAGATCTTGACATGGGAGGTAATAAAAAAGTATTCCCTTCTGCCATTACAATTCTAGAAAATGGTGATGCCTATATTGGTGATCGTGCTTTTCGGTCCGATATATTGAGACAGGCATCTGTCAATGTATGCTTCAAACAGGCCCCTAAAGACATCAATGGTGAAAAGGAGAAGTTGATGATGCGTTTCATGAAAGAAGTTTACCGTACCATCATTGAGAACAATTCTGCGACTCTACATGAGGGTAACCATAAGGTTTATATAGCAACACCTTCAGGGTGGGATTCACAAACACAACATTTGTATGAACAGATGGCTGCAAAAGCAGGCTTGCCAATAGCTGGTGTGACAAAAGAGTCGAGAGCGGCATTTGTAAGGGCACAGGCAGATGTAACTTCTGGTCTTGGCCGCAATATCAGCAAGGGAGCCATCGTGTTTGACATGGGGTCAAGTACCCTTGACTTTACATACCTCAACCAGTCACAAGGCTCCGAGTTGATTGATAATGGTTACAACTGTGGCGCATCAGCAATAGAGAAACTCATTTTGCATAACTTGGAGGAAACTTCTGATATCGTAAGAGCTTTTGAGAAAAAATATCCCAAGCTCACAGATCGCTTGCAGTTTGAAGCAAGAACTGTAAAAGAACAGGCATATTTTGACCCTACAGCCAAGGTCAAGAGATTCGTCAATTTCGAAGAATTAATAGACGAGGATGAGGATTTCGAAGACGAGCGTTTTAAATTAGCTTTTGCTCCTGGTGAGCTGAACAAAATACTTGATGAAGCAGGCTACATCAAAGAAATAGAAGATGCCATGGCTGATTTCAAGAACAATCATATACATGGGGCCCCCATTTATGGTGTGTTTTTAACTGGCGGTGCTTCTCGTATGGATTTTATCAAGCCTCTTATAGCAAAGATATGGGGTGTACCTGAAGAGAACATTTACAGAGACCAAGACCCTTCACTTACTATTTCAGAAGGTGTAGCAGAGGTTGCCCGTATTGACTTGCGCACAGAGGGAATGGATATAGGTCTTGCAGAAGAGATCGATAATATTGTAAAGCAAAACAGTGTGCATGAACTTTTTGTAGAGAAATATGGCGACGCATTGAAAGAAGATGTTAAAGAATCGATTATTTTTAGTCTAAATTGGTTCATTGGAAACATTGAAAACATTGAAGACTATGAGGAAGAAGATTTCTCACTTGAAAACCTAAAAAATGCTATAAAAGAGGTTGTTGGAGACGGAGTCGAAGAAATGAAGGGAAAAAGTTCCGACTATTTCAAGGCATCCTTCGAAGAAGCAACAGAAGACGTACGCAATAAAATAAACACTATTGTTGCCAACTACACAAAAGAAGGAACGAATGTGTCCCTTCCAATCATAAATTTCCAAAATGTTGACATTAACGAAATCAACCTTGATGGAGTTATCGATGAAATTTCCAAAACTATCGATGTTTCAACCACCAATTGGCTTCAGTATGGACTGGCAGGTGCAGGATTGATTTTCGGAGCCATTGGTGCAGGTCTGGGATATGCTCTTGGTAGATGGCTTGGTGGAGACAAGCGAAGTGATGAGGAAAAGCAAGCTGCAGCAATGGAAAAAGCACTCAGTCATGAGGAAAGGGTAAATGTGTATAATTCGATAATTGAAAAAGAAGATGAAATCGTGCAAGCCATAAATGACGCTATTGACAAGTCTCTGAGAAATAAGGATTTGGAAGCCAAGATACAAAATCTGGCATTCGAAGTGCTCGAAGAGTACAAAAAGAGTCTGAAGGATGCAAGAATTCTAATCGACTAATACTATGACCAATTCCATGAATCCTATCGAGCCGGCAGCCAAGGCTTTGGCTGCTACGGCTTTGTCACAATCTCTTTCGTTCTGTATGGAAAGGAAGTATCTAGAAGGTATCGGCGTTTCTTCATGTGAAAACCCGTTTCATTTGGAAGCTATAGATTGCACAGTCAAAGATGAAGCCTATTGGCTACGAATCAAGCAGGTGGGAAAACCGTTGCACGATTCTGCAGAGGACTGTTTTACCGCCATTCAAAAGATACTTTATTCGTGTTTCTTGCCCAATACCATCCAACTTCTGTTTCTATTGGAAGGTGACGGCAAAGAAAGTAGAATGTATGTTGGACTTCGCTCCATTTCGGAAACTGTCAAAGCCAAAAGTTATGCCAAGAGCCTAAACGAGTTTGTCAAAGGGGCATGGCCAGGCTTGCAGACAGAGCTTGTAGATGAGCAGTATGACGGACTGTCAAAGTTGAAAAAGGATATTGCCGATGAGAATATCAACTACGTCTATGCTTTGACAGGAATTCCATCTATGGAAACCCAGTACAAGAAAGTATACCCTGCCACTATTGATAATCTTATTGCCGGAATGAACCGAAGCAAGCGGTATGCTTACCTCGTGGTAGCCGACCCTGTGGAAACTTGCGATGCAGAATCGATGATTTACCAATGTCGAGAAATGAACGGACAGGCTGAATCATTAAAGTCTATCAACATCACTGAAGGTTTCTCGCAAGGGACATCCGCTTCATATACGCATGGGTCTTGCTCCTCGGTAAGCGAGGGAGTAAGTCATAGTATATCAGAATCCGTTTCTAAGAAGGACTTCTCAAGTTTAGGGAAAGCCGCCTTGTGTGCAACAGGAATCGGAATGGCAGCTAGTATATTTCCTGCGGCGGGAGCAGTATTAGATGGTGTCGCAAATGCAGCAGGAGCGATTCTTCCAAGCGCTTTGAATATGATAGGATTGTCCTCTATTGGAAATATCATAACAAATATTGCACCAACTAAGACTTCCGGAGTGTCGGATACTACTTCTAGAACATATACACGAGGTACTAACGAGTCGGACACATCGGGTACGAGTGAAAATAAATCTCAAAGCCTCAGTAGGAACATAGTAAACAAGCATATTGAAGCGGTAACAGAGCACTTGTTTTATCACTCAAAGAGATTCGAAAGTGGCAAAGCTATTGGTCTGTGGAAAGTCGGCGTCTATCTGATGGCTAATAAAAAAACGGACATACAGGGTGGGGCCATGCAGTTGCGCTCTATTCTCAGCGGACAAGAATCCATATTCGAACCGATTCGCATTCATGACATATCTATTTCCGTGGACGACATACGGGAAAATAGCATCGCTCGTCTGTGTTCTCCCATATTGATGATCGATAATCAACAAAACCAACGTTTTGAACATCCTATGGGGAAGAACTATAAAGAACTAAAAACTGTATTGACCACGAAGGAATTGTCATATCTCATCAACTTCCCATTACGCACGGTACCAGGAATAAGCGTAGTGGACAGTTCTCCAGAATTCAGTTTGAACAAAACGGAAAGCAATGCTACAAGTATTGCTTTTGGCAAGCTCTTATATGGTGGGTCTATGACAGAAATGGAATATGAACTTCCTTTGAAAGTCCTCGCAAAGCATACTCTGTTATCTGGAATCAACGGAACGGGTAAAACGAATACAGTTCAAGCTATTCTGAATGGAGTGAAAAACAGAATTCCATTCTTGATTATCGAACCCGCAAAAACCGAATATGTAGATTGGGCCTTAGAATACAACAAAAGCCACAAGAATGCACCTATAGACATATACATACCAGGATGTAAGAAGTATCGCGGCTCTTTTACGCCAAGCCCACTCCGTATCAACCCATTTGAACCAATATGGCTTAATGCCGATCAAGACCCTAATGTACTTTCGCACATTGATAGATTGAAATCAACGTTTGCCGCTGCGTTTCCGATGTATGATATTTTGCCTGTGCTTATGGAAGATTTGATATATACCATCTATCAGCAAAAGACGACGGATTGGCTCGGTGATAATCCGAAATTCGGTCAGACCAAGGCACCTACTCTCAACAGCATGAGTGTATGTGTAGATAAGGTGATAGACAATTGCCATTACGAGGAGCGTATAGCAAGCAACATGAAGGCTTGTCTAAACACTCGTATCAATTCTCTGAAGCGTGGGTGGCGAGGTGAAACACTAAATTGTACTAAATCGACATCGTGCAAAGAACTATATGAACGCCCTGTTGTCATCAATCTTTCGTATGTTGGCGATGACACAGATAAGGCTTTCTTTATGGCTGTCATTCTACAGCAGCTTTATGAATACCGACAGGCTTTGGCTGAGGTTGGACTCGTCGATTTCAACAACAACGAGTGTAAGCACCTTACCGTTATAGAAGAGGCTCATCGAGTAATGATGAAATGTGATAATCCTGATATGCCACAATATAAGTCGGCTATGATGTTCTCAAATATGCTTTCTGAAATTAGAGCATATGGTGAAGGAATGTTCTTGGTTGATCAGGTACCTACCCGGTTGATACCAGATGCGATCAAGAACACTAACACCAAGATAACCCATCGCCTTGTTGCTGAAGACGATTGTAAGGCGGTTGCTGAGAGTATGGGAATAACAAAGGAACAACGTATGATAATACCTAAATTGTTGGTGGGACAGTGTCTTGTTTCCACTTCGTTGACGACAGATAAATATTGGGTACAAGTAAATAAAATGAAATAAATATGGATGGATTAGATGTTTTAGACGAAATCGGAAAAGAGCATTCTTTGGAAGGCTCTTTTGACAATTTCAATTTGTCGAAATCCCAACAGGAATACTTGAGCGAGTTTAATGTCTCTTCTGAGGAATGGGAAGAGATGAGTGGCAAGCAACAAGACCAAACTATCCACGATGTAAGGGATAGGTTGGAAGAAATTGGCGCTGACGGAATGTTGGAACAAGACAAAGTAATCAAGGATACGTTCAATGTAGAGATACAAGGTGAGTTCAGAAAACAGGTGTTCCAAGAAAAAATGGAACAACTTGACAATTTGGAGAATGCTGTTCTACTAAGTCTTGAAAAACTGAAATCAGAATATCCTGAATTGTACGAACAAGTGCAACGGATGGATGCACGGCTTGGAAACAACCATCCAGAGGGTATCATGAATACCATGGAGTATGCACGTTTAGAAAACGGAGACTATGTAGCCTACAGTCAACACAATGCATATTCTAATTCACGAATGGTTTATTCAGAGGGCATCGTTTACGCAAGGTCTGGTAGCAGCCTTGAAAGAGACGATAATCTGAATGAATTCATCAATACGACGGAATTAATACCTGATACAGCATACGTTATAGATGGCAGATCTATATATGAGACAGACAGTAAAGGAAGGGTTATTAAAGAAAGTACGGTTTACACTTCTGATTATGACGCTAAACTTGAAAGGTCCGCTTGCAATCAAGCCATGATTAGAAACGGAAAAGAGGGACTTGAAAATGACGAAAGCTCACATATTGTCCCCAAGTGTTTGGGTGGTCCCAATGAGGCTATAAACCAAACACCCATGCGTGGCGATATTAATCATGGTGAAGGCTCTGGATGGGCTGATTCAGAAAGAAAACTGGTAACAGCTACAAGCAAAGGAGAAATATCTTTCGTAGAACATACATTCCATTATGAAGGAAACTCCAAACGCCCAAGTTCCATTGACTGTTATTGTGAAATAGGCAACGAACAACCCACGTCCTTAAGTTTCGACAATTCGAAAGAAGAAGTGTTCCTGTCCAAAGTTACAGAGCCCGAGAATGTAAAGATGTCTGATAATGATTATAATAAGATAGAAGCACCAACCGACATGGAACAGATTGAAAGCGTTTCAGATGTACTTTCTGATTGCGAGCACTTAAATTTCGAGGAATGGGGAAATTTGGAAATAGATGAGAGAATAGAAGTGCTTAACTCTTTGGAAAAACAAATTGCAGACATAGAAAAACGCCCACCTTGTCACATAAGTGCAAGCCCGATGGCTGAAGGTGTTCTAGGAGGCTACAACCCTGAAACAAAAGGAATAGAACTGAATGAGCACATGATTGAGTCTTCTGGGAATGACTATATTTATTATACGGAGTTGCTTGATACTCTCATCCATGAAGGAAGACATGCTTATCAAGACTATAACGTCAATGTAAATGAAGTACATTCACGACATAGCGAAGTGGAAAGCTGGGCTGAAACTATGGAGGGCGGCAAATGGGATTATTGGGGAGATACAAGTTCTCTTCTTGGCCAGCGTCTCTATGAGCAACAATCCATTGAGATAGATGCCAGAAATTTCGCTGCTGATGTTATTAACAAGTTTAATGAAAAACAAATGGTATAATGGACAAAGTAAAAATTGTTGAAACACTCAAGCAAAGAGGGTATGATGAAAAGTCGGCAAATCTGGTTGCAAATGATTTATTGGAACTAAAAAGTCCGTTGGATAAATACCTTCAAGAATGGATTGACGATGGTATTATCAGAGATTTTAAAACTAACAATTATTCTATTACATGTCTGATGAAAGAGCGTTCGATGACTTATCCTGCAGCATTGTTAACAATTGATTGGATAATAAAAGAACCAGATAAAGCATTGAAAAGTTTAATTTCACAGAAATAACATTTATGCCACAATTTGAAATAAGATCAAGACATGAAATGGCTTTGGGACAAGGCAATTGGGTGCATCGGGGTGATACATTCAATATTCTTATAACTATACCCAACACCGTCCCTGGTAGTCTATTTGGTAATCAAAAGAATAAGGAGAGCATTGTTCGTCAGTTAGCTGCACAAGGTGTCTATTTGCCTCCTAGTAGTTGTTGGTTAAATGCAAATCATTGGGATATTAAAATGAGATAATATGCGAATGACCTTTAAAATGGTAACCAATAATTGCGAAAATCGGTTTGAAAACGAAGCATTGTTTCGAAAAATAGTTTGTCTTGATACAAACGCAATATGAATGGGGATGCTCCAAAATATGTAGCCAGCCACTTTCACAAGACGGTCAATGTAGGCTATGTGGATGGGAAAACCGTGTCTGTCTCTTTGCCCATCAAGGTGTTGGCCTTTACGAAGTTTGTAAGCATCAACGTCGGGGTGGAGAAGATAGAGGACACCGACCTGTACTTGTCGTATGACGGCAAGATGGGTATCGACCTGCTTGTGTCGCCTGCCATCTCCTATGCCAAACGGCTCGTGCCGGAGAAGGCTGGATGGGTGGAACAGAGGCCTGGCAACATCGTGAAACTGCGCCTTGGCGATCTCGACAAGCTGCAAAAGGTGTTTGAAAAGGTGGCGCTGAGGGCTATCCGCTTTGCTCCGGAGAGCATCGAGGCGGAAATCGCTTTGCTGTAGCTGCCAGGCGCTGATTGCGAAACATTGGTGTGGCGGGGGGCTGAGTCCTCCGCCATTTTTGCTGCCGACGCCCAGTGGCGGGCTCATGCTGTTGCCCGCCCGCTGATCATCATCTTTTCATTTCTTCTTCCGCTGCTTTCCCAATGTGCGCCGCGGTCGTTGTATGAGAACCGCGTGTTGCCCGCCTGCGGCGGCAAAGGCGAACGTTCCATCATGTCATCATGCCGTAATGTCATCATGTCATCATGCCGTTAAGGATTTGTGGAATTGACGAAAGCGAATGCTCCATCATGCCGTAATGCCATCATGTCTGCCTAAAATTTAACCTTTTTAAGCACGGTTTCTTATCTCAAACTTTCCATATGTGGAAAGTTTTGCTTATCTTTGCAGAAGATAAGCTGCACTCGGCAATTTGTAAGCAAGCTTACATTGCGCTCGTTTGCATTATCTTTGCATAAGATAAGCTGCACTCGGCAATTTGTGAACAAGTTCTCATTGCGCTCGTTTGCATTGTCTTTGTGCTATACAACAAAAGCTGATTGATATGGAGAACAAGAGTTTGGGAATGATAATACGCGAAGAGCGAAAAAAGAAGGGACTTACGCAAGCCCAGCTTGGTAAGCTCATTGGCCTGAAGGAGTCTCGCGTGTCAAAAATAGAGCATGGCGCGCCGATAACGCCAGAAGTGGCATCTTTCATACTCGGCAAGTTGGGGTCGGCATTGCAGATTCATGTTGTTGACAAAGTTGGTTTTAACCAAGAGGAAAGCGAATTTGTAGTGTCTGTTATCAACAACTTTGCAGATGAGAAGAAGATCCCTCTTACTCAGGCTTACAGCTACATTGTGACTTTCAAGGGGATGGACTTCCTGCGTCAATACCAAGACATTGAGAAGACGCTCAGCAATCATGAGATTGTCAATGATGTGTCACGTGTATGTGCAAATAATGGTGGTCGTCTATGATACTCTATCACGGCAGTAACCAATTGATAACCAAAATAGACTTGTCGAAGAGCAAGAACTTCAAAGACTTTGGTCGTGGCTTCTATCTGACTAAGGATTATGCGCGTGCAGTCGCCATGGCTCAAAGAACGACTGCCATTATGGGCGATGGGAGTCCGGAAGTGTCACCGTTCATCTTCAACCCATCAAGATGCCCCAGCGATGTTAGAATAAAGAAATTTGATGGTAGGACTGCGGAATGGGCTCTCTTTGTACTAAAGAACAGGGAAAAGGACCCTCTTCATACCTACAAGCATAACTATGACATTGTCATCGGTCCTGTTGCAGACTCACGTGTAGATGCCATTTTACAGGAGTATCGTAGGAGTTATGGCAATGCATACGGCAATAGTGCAAATCTCGTCAAGTTGGCAAAACTACTGAAATATCCCGGCCCAGAGTACATTCAATACTGCTTTTGTACAGAAAAAGGAATTAAACAATTAATACTAGACCTATGATTACAGATAAAATTGAAATAGAGAAATTGCTGTCAAGGCTGACAACTTACATTGCCAATAAGCTGCATCTGTCGACCATAGCTGCAGTCGGCGCGGTATGCATGTCAAAAGTAGCTAATGAATTGGCAGGAGGAAAAATGCCAGAAGGAGCCACCTTCGAAGAATTATCGGAGAGATTACTCAAAGAAGTAACGATGGCGAGATAATAGGACGTTTGGATTTCTTGGTGTAAGCGTATCAGTCGATACGCTATTCTCGGTACCACTTTTTGTACCTCCTGCCTGGTACTGGAGTTTCACTTGCCTGGTACTGGAGTGTTAGTGTGCTTGGACTATAGTGTCACTTGCGTTCTACTGGATAGGTACTCAGCATACTTTTCTATTCTACCATTTTGTAGGGATTGTTTGGCAAGGTCTTGCCAAAGAAGCAAACTTGGATTGAGAGATATATTCAACTCAGCATCGTTGGGTATATTGAAATCCAATGATGCCTTTGTAAAGCTCACACAAGTGGAGCATGAGGAGGACGGAGACTACTATCCATTTGCTACTTCATTTCCCGCAGATTTTTCAATGCGTATAGCGGAATGATGGTTATATGGCGCTCGGCATTGTCTGCTTGCGGGTCGGTGTAGGTGAATTCTCCGAAATTTTCAAATGAACAACGGATAGCTTCTGTAAGGCGTTTCTCTCTCATGAATTGCCATAGGCTCTTCATGCCACCCTGTGTGCCTGATTTTATTTCTATAGGTGTGACTTTGAGATGAAATGTGTCAAGATAGTCTATCTCGGCTATACTATTCCCACTTTTCTCCCAATAGAACATCTTTTGTCGCTGCACACATGGTTTGTTGCGCAAGAGTTCAAGGCCTGCCACCATCTCAACCAAGCCCCCCTTGTTGACAAGATCTTGTGGACTGCCAGTCATGATTAGCTCCACAAGGTGCTGCGCAAGATTTCCTTCAAGTTGCAAAACAGAAAGAAGAAGTCCAGAGTCAAGCAACAGAATCTTCATGTTTTTCTCGTTCGCTTCTGCATCAAGTGGAATGCCATTCCCCGAGGTGGCGATGACGGGAATGACGAGGCCGGCAAGTGTCAGAAGTCGGACTGCTTCTCTGATTTGTGAACTTCTGTAGTCCGCGGAAATCTGCTTGAATGTGATTTTTTCTCCTGGCTGATGGCAGATGCCGTGCAGCGTTGTCCTTAGCAGGTCAGGAGAGACTCTTTTCTTGTATTTGCTAAAGTCGTCCTCGTATGTCAAGATAATATCTTCTTGTATATGACTACATTGGTTGAAGTTGTGTGTCTTTATCCATGCCAGCACAGCCTCGGGCATTCCACCTACCAAAAGGTATATGCGAAAATATTCTATTAGTTTTTCGTGAAAAGCTGCATCCAAGGGATGCTGGCTGTCAGCTTGCCTTTTTATGCTTATCAATCCGTTTTCATTGTTCGCATTCAAAAACTCATCAAATGTCATCGGATACATGAACAAAGTATGTATGCGCCCTACACCAAATGTAGGTAGCTCTTGAAGCGTGAACTCCAGTAAAGATCCAGCTGCAATGACATGTAGCCCTGGATAGTCTTCTTTGAAGAAGCGCAATGCCATTATTGCTTCTGGACATTCTTGTATCTCGTCAAGAAACAGAAGCGTTTTGCCTTCTTCTATTGGAACGTTGATATATATTGCAATCTTTTGGACAATCAAGCGTATGTCAATATCTCCTTGGAAGAATGTTTTGACAGTTTTGTGACGTTCAAAGTTTACCTCAGCAAAAAACTGGAATTCTTTTCCAAAATGTCTTACTGCAGAGGACTTGCCTACTTGTCGGGCACCTCTAAGCAAGAGTGGTTTTCTCATCGGATTGTCCTTCCACTCCAAGAGTTCTACGTCTATATTTCTTTGTATATATTCTTGCATGGCGAGAAGTGATTAAAAATCAGGTGCAAAGATAAGATAATTGCTCAATTCCGACAAATAATTCGCGGGAATTTTGCTCAATTCCGACTAATAATCTGCTGTAAAATGCTTAATTCCGACAAATAACGTGGTCTGATGCTGGTTTTGTTTCAGCCTCTTTTTGCTTTTCTTTCCAGTGGTGACACTCTTTGGCACAGCTGATGTGTAACTTTGCCGACGTAAACAAGAATCTCAGCATGGATATAGGAGAAAGGGATAGAGAAAGCAAGCGCCTGCGGGCCATGAACCATCATGGACTTGCAGGGGGCGGAACTTGTCTGTATCTTTGACTCACCCTATACACATCCAAACGATAGTATTGATATGGAAAATCGAGAAATTTACAAAGCCATCAAGTCGATTGCCGACGAATTGTGCAGCGACGGCAAGACGTTTCTGCGGGCCGACCTGGCCTATGAACTAAAGAAGTATGGCGTCGCGGGCGACTCTTCCGAGGTGGGGAGCCTGGTCTATGACGCGTATTGCTTCTACGGCAACGACAGCAATATCAGCATCGCTTTCGTGACGAACAATGCGCGCACGACGATCGTGGCCGACTACAAGCTGAACCATTGTCTTGAGCAGGGAGACATGGGCGACGCGTTGGCTATAGCCGAGAACGAACTGCAGGCGACGGAACACTCCTTGGACAAGCTGCAGGACATGATAGCCCTCAACCTGGGTGCCGCCTTGGCCAAGGGCTCGTCGAAGGCGGCGGACTGGCTGACAGGGACGAGCGGAGTGAAGGAGGTGAGAGGCAAGGCCTCGGTGATGTTCGACAGATATGCGAAACTGGTGGAGGCCTACCGCTATGCCGGCGACAGCGTGCGCGCCAATATCAGCGACTTCACCTCGCTGCGCAGCGACATCGAGGCTACCTACCGCGAGTATGCGCTCCGGCTCATAGACCTCTACGGAGACTCCATCAAGATGGTGTCGCCCGAACTCTTCGATTTCAACCAAGTGGAATTTCTCGACGTGGACCAAATGCTGCGGCAAATAGAGTTGGAGTATAGCAAGATACAAGACAAGTGTGGCGTGCTGATCGCCGAGATAGCAGACAGTTTTCGCACCTCGCTGCAAGGGTCCATGAGTGCCTACAGATCGGCCGCGGGCAGCAGCAAGACGCTCGGGCTCGCCATGGCAGGACTGGGGATGCTCGACCACTATATGGCCGCCAGCGAGAAGGCCAACCGGCTGCGCGGCGACCTGCAGCAGTTGCAGACCAGCGTGAAGCATGACGCCACACGCATCAAGGCCGACATGGGGCGTCTGACCGTGATCTACAAGACGCTCAACGACATCGTCATACCGAAGTCGAACGTCTATCTGCGCTTTGCCTCGCAGTTGATGGACTCCGACTTCCGCTCGATGACGGACGCCCTGTATGGCGAGGCCAGCGTGCGCCCGCTCGAAGAGGAACGCAGGGAACTGCTCCGCCAGATGAGGTCTGCCGAGATGGAGATGAACGACCATCTACAGAACATCGACGTGTATCAGTCGCTGGTCGGCGAGCTCACCACCACGCTGGAGGCGAAGCGCCCCAGCTATCAGGACGCCAAACGGCGCAAGCCCTCAAAGCCCTTCTTCCTGCTCAACTGGCTGACGCTGGGCACGGCCCGCCGCAACTACTATCGCAACTATTCGGAGTGGGACGCCGTCTGCACCCCGCTGATCAGGGAGTTTGACAACATGCAGGTGGATCTGAAACTCGACCGGGAGGAGCTTCTCTCGCACCAGGAGGCGGCAAAGGCCACGAAGAGCGAACACGCCCGCCTGGCGGCCCGCCTGGACGCCGTGTCGCGCGAGATAAGAAGCAAGGTCGTCTGCTCTGACGAGCTGAAACTCAATATGCTGAAGCATCTCCGCGACGTGGTGGCGATGCTGAAGCTGGGCCGAGAGATTGCCGAGAGCAGGCTGGACGAGAAGTTGCTGCGCAGCGTGGACATTACCGACTTCAAGGAGACTGCCAAGTTGCCGGCAGACGTAGAGCAAAACTTGTCGGAGTTTACCAATCTCCTGGCCGACAACCTGCATGCCGATCGCCGCATGGCCGTCCGCTTGCTCGACGGGGTGGAGCAGGTGGCTGGCGACGTCGACAACAGACTGTATGGGCCAACATCTCGGCAAGAGGCTCAGCCGCCGACCTATACCGACGAGGAGCTGGGCATGGTGGAGGCAAAGGCCGAGGAAGTGCTGCAGCGCGGCGTGGCCTTGCTGGACAGCGTGACGCAACTCAAGCTACAGCAACTCAACGGAAGGATAGCGGCAGCAGCCTACGACGAGCAGCTCGACCACTACAAGGAAACGTTCAAGGGCTATCTGGACCGGATCGACGACAAGAGCGCCTACCTGCGCCAGGTCTTCACTCGCATCAACTTGGCCGACAACGAGCAGGAGCGCAAGCAGGCGATGGAGATGCTCTCAGACATCAGTGGATACACGCTGAGCATGCAAGACTTTAGTGATTTTATGAACGGAAACAAGCAAATAGAATTATAAGAGACTATGGAGAGTTCAAGAAGACAACGAGCCCAGAGCGACTTGGGGCTGAATTTTGAGCGAGAAGACTTCCGCCGCGAAACGACCCTTGCCAAAGAGCAGGAGCGCGTCGCAAAGAAAGAGGCCAAGCGCGAGAAGATGATGAACCGCTCGTCTTACCGGATCATGGTGAAGACGGCCAAGTATATGGACAAATATTATCTCGATCCGCTCATCGGACTCATTCCGGGAGGTGTCGGAGACGTGCTTTCGAGTTCCTTGGCCATGCCGTTCATCTACTACAGTCTGTGTGTGGTGAGGTCCATACCGCTGACGCTGGCAGTGATATACAACGTGCTGCTGGATGTCCTGATAGGAGCCATTCCCTTTGTAGGCAACGTGCTGGACATATTCAAGCGGTCGTATTTGGACAACCTGAGATTGATCACGGGCTATATAGAAGACGACAAGGAGATCATCAGCAAAGTGAGAAAGAAAGCTTTGGCCACGGCTGTGCTCATCGCCATTGTATGCGCATTGCTTTGCCTTGTCGTGAAACTGGCCCTCATGGTGGCCACCTGGTTCTCATAGTTTTAACCACTATTCAGATGCTGCATCGCAAATCCCGTAAGCGATGCAGCATCTTTTTTCCCGCTTTTTTTACTTTTCTTTTCAGCTGCGACACGTTTTGGCATGGCTGATAAGTAACTTTGCCGACGTAAACAAAAAAACCGACTGTGGCAGACTAAGGCTGAGACCGGCGGCGTGAGGATTTCATCAGTGAACCATCATGGACTTGTAGGGATAAAAACTTCTCCATACCTTTGTCTTGCCAATTGGTCTAAAACGAAAAAGCTATGTTAAGAGGATGGAGTAAATTTGTCTGCAACGAATGCGGACACAAGTTTGTGGGCATGGACTTCGAATACCAATGTACGGCCCTGTCAGCGCCGCTGAAATGTCCGGCCTGTGGCAGCTGGCACACCCGTCCTGCCTGGTCGTGGTGGCAGAAATGGGTGTACAAGGAGATTTGGAAGACCCAGGATGAGTATCGAAACAAAACAGAAGAGCAATAATATATGAAAGACGGAGTATTCTTTCGTCCTTTCGTCGGAGCGTCATACGCTGGCGGAGGACTGTTTGGCAAGCGCATCATGGTGCTTGGCGAGAGCCACTACTGCGACGAGGGCTGCGCCGACTGCGGCAGCTGCCTGCGCCATCGGGAGTGCATGGAGTTTACCAGCGGCGTAGTGGAGCAATATCTCGACCGGGGTGTGGAGCGGCAGAGGTGGATGCAGACGTTGCTGAAGTTTGAGCGTTCGCTCGTGGGCTGCGAGACCGATCAGGCGCAGAGTCAGCGGATATGGCAGTCGGTGGTGTTCTACAATTATCTGCAAGTGGCCATGGGCGGCCCGCGCGAGGCTGGCACCGCCGCACAATACCGCCAGGCTGGCGAGGCCCTTTTCGACGTGATGGAAAAATACCAGCCCGAATGCCTCATCGTATGGGGCAACCGCCTGTGGGACAAACTGCCCGGCGAGCGTTGGACTGATGGGGAGGACATCGTCGTGGACGGCTGTCGCATAGCCACGGGCGCCTACTCCTTGGCAAGCGGCAGGACGGTGAGGGCGATGGCGGTAAACCATCCCTCGGTGGGCTACTCGTGGGACTACTGGCACCGGGTGATAGCAAACTTCTTGAAATAATGGGCCACAGGGTATGGACAAGCGAATGAGATTCTTCGCCTGGCTGATAGGCCAGCTCGGACGCAGGCGCATGACGTATGAGGAGATAGCTGCCGCATGGCTGGAGGCTGCGGCCAACGCTCAAGGCAAGTCGCTGGAGAAGCGCACGTTTCACCGCCATCGCGACGAAATAGAGCAGATGTTTGGCATCAAGGTGGAGTGTAGCGGCAGGAGCGGCGGCTATCGCTACTATCTGAAGAAAGACAGCGTGAAGTGTGACGATGTAACGGAGTGGCTGCTCAGCTCCCTGCGGCTGGCCTCGCTGGGCGATATGCTGCAATACCACACCAAGGTGATGCTCGACCCTGCGCCACGCAACTCGGAATTGCTCGGCGACATCCTCAGAGCCATCGACAAGCAATATCGGCTGAGGTTTAGCTACACCACGGCCTACGGGGTGGAGACGTCCGTCGCCTTGACGCCCGCTTTTGTGAGGTGCTTCAAGCAGCGTTGGTACGTCGTCGGCGTGAACGAGAAAGAGCAGGTGCGCTGCCTGCCGTTCGACCGCATCTCCTTGATGTATGAGGAGTGCACAAAGCGTCCTCTGTCGCCCAAACAGAAGCAGATGCTCACGCCCGACAACTACTACGATGGTTGCTTTGGCATCATGCGCATGGAGGACGAGCCGATAGAGAACGTGCGCCTGCGCGTGTTCTATCCCGAGTACAACTACCTTGAGGAGGTGCCGCTGCACGAGAGCCAGCAGAAGGTGGGCCAGTCGGCCGACGGCCTCTACCGCGAGTATACGCTCCGTGTGCGCCCCACCCGCGATTTTCTGCAGGAACTGCTGTGGCACGGACGCAACCTGATGGTGTTGAAGCCGGAAAGTCTTCGGCAGAAGATGATAGCCATCCTGCAAGACATGACCAAGAGCTACGAGACGGGCGAGTGTACGAACGGGGAGTGAGCAAGCCTTTTCCCCACTCATACTTCCCTCCTCGTGCTTCCTTCTCCTCGTGCTTCCTTCTCCAAGCCTTTCCTCCTTCGGGCCTCCCTTCTCCAGGTCATCGACTATCGTCTATTCCATAGATGGTAGTCGATGACCTGGTTGTCTTCTTGGCGAGTCGCCTGGTGGTCGTCTGTCTGCTCCCTGCCTTCGGCTTCCTCTGCATCCTGGTGGCTGCGCACGAAGAGCGAGACTGCCACCATTGCGGCCAGGGCCATGACGAGCGCGGCGAGGAAGGAAACGATGCGTCTGAGGCGTCTGCCTCCTGCCAGGCGTCTGCGCAGCGCCTCTATGCTCTCGGGGCGCAGCGAGACATCCTTCACGGTGCATATCCGTGCCATCCTGTGCAACCGCTTGCTGCCCGTAGCCTCCGCCATGTCCTCCATCACCATGCCGAGCGAGTAGATGTCGGCCTTGGGGTCGGCGACCGCCCCCTGCAGCAGTTGCTCCGGCGCAAGGTATCTGTAGGTGCCTGCCGGCATCTTCAGCACGCCAAACAGGTCGCTGTCGGAAAGTCCGAAGTCTATGATCTTCACGTTCTTCCCCCCTGTGGGTCACCATGATGTTGGACGGCTTCAGGTCGCGGTGCGTGATCTGCTTGCTGTGCATATAGTCCAGGGCGTCCATCGTTTGCGAGGCTATCCTGAGCGCAAGGTCGGGCGAGAGCCTCTTCTCCGAGAGGAGCGTCTGCAGCGTGTCGCCGTCCACCTGTTCCATCACGATGGTGCGGCCCATGCCGGCGAGCTGCTCCATGGCCAGCGTGCGGCAGATATAGGGATGCTCCAGCAGCAGGCCGATCTCAAACTCCTTCACTATCGCCTGTTGATATACGGGGGTGAGCAGGTAGTCCGTCTTCAAGCATTTCAGCACATAGCGCTTGCCATACCGCGTGGCGGTGAAAAGACGCGTCGGGCCCGACTTGGAGACATAATACTCCTGGACGTTGCCAAAGCCTTTCTCCTCCGACATGGAGTCCACGGCCCGCTCTTGGTCTATAGACTCGGTGAACCCCGACGTGAGCCCGTCGTCCGAAGGGCCGATCGTGTCATGGATAGGTTTGGTATGGTCTTGCATAAGCTATAAGGCTATGGGCGGATTCGTCTTGACAGGCAGGCACGACAAGCAGTCCCCCCTCAGAATCCTCTTTGTTTCTATTTCTTTGTTTCTTCCACCTTGGCGCTGCGCTTCTTCAACCTTACCACCGTGAGCCCGCCGTGGCGTCCTGCCACAAACGGCATGGTGCGCGCTCCGTCGCGTTCGACATAGGGCAGCAGAAGCGGTTGCCCCTTGATGAAGCAGCCTGTCACAAAGCGGTCGCCACAAAGCAGTTTGCTGTTTTCCGTAGTCACCACTTCGTATAGACTCTCGCCCAGATAGCGCAGCGTGAGCATACGGTTGGGACTCCAGCCTATCACGAGTTCCGTGCCGGCAGTCAGTTGGCTGCTCGTCAGTTGGTCTGCCATGAAGAAGGACGAGTTGTAGAGCGTGCTGTTCTTCAGCCAGCACACGAAGTCCTTGTAGTCCGCGTGTCCTATGTATTGCGCCAGCGGGTCGAGCGTCGTAAGTCTCGGCTTGTGCTCGTCGCTCACATAGCCATAGAGGCGCTTCAGCGTGGAGGACGAAACGTTCTTGTCTTCCTTTTTCTTCAGATAGAGGGAAAACTCCTCGAAGTCTGTTGTCGTAGCGAGCGTTTTCCCGTATTTCTGCTTGACGAGTTGTTTGAGTTCTTCTATTTCCGGTGTTGTCATAATCAGTCTGTGATGATGTTCTTAAACAAATTCCAGCCTTCGCTCGCCTTGTAGATGTTGGCCCGTCCCTTGGGCACGTGCACGCGGCAAGAGGCGAGGACGTCTGCCCCGAGGGTGGCAAAAGCTGTGGGTTGGCAGACAGGCGGCATCCGGGCCTCTACATATAGATCGGTCAGCGGACAGTCTGTGAAGGCATAGTCGGAGATCAGCTCCGTCTTGCTGCCCAGGCGCACCACCTGGAGCTGCGCGCAGCCTTGGAAGGTGGCCGTGGGCACCAGTCGCAGAGCCTCCGGCATGGTCACGTCCCTCACCTTGCTATTCATGAAGACGCCCGTGCCCAACTTGGCCACATGGTCTGAAAACACGAACCGCTCGATGCTACACTCCTTGAAGGCATAACTGCCGACCGAGGTCACGGAGGAAGGCAGCGCATAACTGCCCTTCTTGCCCATCGGGAACCACACGATTTGTGTGGCGTCGGCGTTGAGCAACACGCCGTCCTTGCCGACGTAGTGGGTGTTGGCTTCCGAGACACGGAGGCTCTGCAAGGCCGAACAGCCACTTGAGGGCATTACCGACGCAGCCGCGGCTGGAATGTCGATCAGCTCAAGCGCCGTACATCGGGCAAAGGCGTCCTTCTCGATGGTTGTGGTCTGGGACGGCAGGACGATCTTCGACAGGCTTGCGCAATCGGCAAACAAGCCTTGCCCCACCACGTCGTCCTCCGCATATCGTGCGTCGTCATAGGGTTCGCCGCCTGCCACGATAGTCGCGTCCGTCAGGTCTATGTCCGAGAGCCTGCCTGCAGTCGCCACCTTGTCGCGTCCGCGCCCCATCATCTCTCTCAGGCAGCGCAAGTCGTCACCATTCAGAGGCCCGGCTATGGAGAGGTGGGAGTAGTCGTACAAGTTCTTGCCCATCAACGAGCGCAGTTGGCCTGGCTCGCCCAGCAGCAGGGCGTCGCCCGTGGTGAAGGTGATCGCCTCGCCCACCGTCTCGCCCATGCGGCTCGTGGCGTAGGGCCATATCATGTAGGTGGTGTTGCGGCGCAGGTCGGGCAGCAGCAGCGTCTGCCGTTCCTGGTCTTTGCGGTAGTCCTTGAGCACCACTCGCTGCTGGTCGGCGGCAGCGGAGGCCAGCGCATACAGGCAGCCAGTCTCCGTGATCGTCTCGCCACCGTCGTCCGTGATCCTGTAGCCTATGATCACGCTCATAGGACCATGGCCGACGATGCTCGCTTCGCTCAGCGAGGGTTTGGCGTTGGGCAGCGTGGTGAGGCTTATCCTGTCGCCCCGCACGGTGGTCCTGCCGTTGGTGCCCTCGAGCATATAGTGGTAGGTGGTGGCGGCGGTGAGCCCTGTGATGCGTGCCGCCACCATCGTCTGGTCGTCGAAGACTGCCGGGGCCGTTTGCTCCATGGCCTCTGTCGCGCCATATCTGAAGTATAGCTGCGGCATCTCCGTCTCGCCTGCCACGGTGGCCGATCCGTGGAGCGTGGCGTCCGTCCGTGTGAGATCTGTGGCAGGCAGCGTGGTGAGACGCGGTTCCAGATAGTCGGGTTGGTCGCTGTCACAGGAGAAAAGGCAAACCGCCACGGCTGCGCAACAGAGCCTCCAGGCCAGTCGGCAGACCCTGGGGCGTGCCAGCAGTCCGCGAGCTCGATGGCCTGCGTGTGGGTGGCCCGTCGTGTGTAGGTGCTTGTTATTTCTCATTTTTTCTCATTTTTTTTGTCCTCCATAACTTGAGTCCGATGCCCAGGTGGCCTTGCCATTGTTTTCCGCCGATGGTGACGGCCGAGACCGACACACTGAGGCGTCCCCACGCCATGAGCGCGCCGATCTCGCCCGCCACGCCCTTGTGCGTCAGTCCGTCGTTGAGCACATATCCTCCTCCTTCGCTCTGCGCCAACTGCCATGCCACGGCGCTGCGCCCATAGCCCACGCCCTCAAAGAGGCACAGCTGCCTCGTCAGGCGGTGTGTGGCGCCCGCCGTGATGGTGAAGTGGCTCTTTGCAGTCTTGCCAGAATAGTAGGGTCGCTCCGTGCCCTCGCCGAGGCTGCCGTCCTTGGCGCAACTGCCGCGTGTCTTGCCGATACTGCCAAAGAGCGTATTGGCGTGCACAAAGAAACCATGGCGCCGCATCAGGGAGAAGAACGCGCCATAGGACGGTCCGTTGTCGTGCGCGCCGATCGTGGCCAGGGCATAGGCCGTCCAGGGCTCCTTGGGCCTGGACTGAGTCACGGTGACGGTGTCGATGATGGTTCTCACCTGCACGATGGTGTCGTGGTGCTCCGCCAGGGCAAGCCTTGGCACGTCCACTTTCAGCTCGTAGGTCATGCGGCTCTCCAGCGTCGTGCCCAATTGATAGTCGCGCAGCACGCCCCATACGGGATGTTTCAGCGTGAGCATCTTCGTGCCCTGGGGCAGGTAGAGCCATATCTCGCCCACCTCGTCCTTGCGCTTCACGATGCCTAAGGGCGTGGAGAAGGCAAAGTCTGACGGCGCCTCTACCTTCACCAAGGCGCACGCCTCGTCGTTGAGGTCGCGCACGCTATTGACAACGGCACTCACGTCGTTGGGCAGCAGGCGAAAGCTGCTCACCGTGAACTCCTGCGAGCGCGCACTACCGCCGCAGAGCAGCCATAGGCAGAGGGCGAGCGTTGCCAGGGTAGTCGTTGTCTTCATGTCTATTGTCAACACTTTTGTCTTACCTCTTTCCTGTGATATGTTTCTTATATCTTCCGTCGATATACTTCTTATATCTTTCCTATGAAATACTTCCTGCCTCTTTCCGATGATATTCTTTCTGAGAGCAGGCGAGGCACTATTGGCTCTATGGCTCATTGCAGGTTGAAGTCCTGTATGCTGATGATCTCTGAGCCATCTGCCACCGAGGAGGCTGGTTGCCACGTTCGGACATGGATCACGGGCATCGACCTGTCTCTGAAGTCCCACAGCAGAAACAAGTAGCCATCGTCGCTGTATCGGTCGCTGCTATACCGCTGCCGCAGCGTGACGCCATAGATGCCGTCCATCGTGGGGTGGCGCAGGATGCGGAAGTCAGAGAACCTCACATCTACCTTGCTGTTCGTGGAAAACACCTTGGCGAGGCGCGCTATGTATTCTTGCTTCGATCGGATGGCGTAGCTCACTCGCGCGTCCGCTACACACCGGCCGTCGGCCGACGTCTGCCTCACCACGTTGCCTACGATGATCAGCGCCTTGTCGCTAAAGACCTGTCGCAAGAAGTCGATGTCTTTTGTCGTATATGCCGTGCGCAAATGCTCGCAGTAGTTGAGTATGGTGTGCCGCCGCTTGGCGTCCTGCTCCGTCAGCTTGCCCTGCATGATCTTCGACGCCTCCTTGAAGAAAGGATTGTCTTTCACGATAGACTTCAGTGGCACCTGTGCTATAGCCTGATTTCTTCGCGCTGCTGCCGAGGGCTTTCCCCCGCCTTCGCCAGGCGATGGAGCGGAGGCCTCGCCCTGTAGTTGCTGGGCCGGAGCCATGGCCGACGCGGCAAACCTTGTCGTCCTTCCGGTAGCCACTTCCTCCGGAATGCCTGCCTTGCCCTCGTGCAAAAGCGTCACGATGCCCTGGCGGTCTATGTAGCCCTCACGCCCTGATTGCTGTTCGCGAAAGCGGAGCCTGCCGCCGCGGAAGCGTGTGTCGAGGATGCAGCCGCGCAGGGGCACGTCAAACACCACGTTGCCTTCGCCGTCCTCCACGACATACCGCTTTTCCTTGCCTGCAAACGTCTGTTCTACCAGTTGCAGACCCTCGCTCAGACCATAGCGCGTCTCGCTCTGTGGCTTCCCTTCGTGGGTGAGGGCAGGCAGCCACAACAGGACGAGCCAAGCGCAGAGCAAGATGGCCAATACTGATAATATGCAGATAGCTTTCTTCATTGCAATGGTAGCACTTTTTGTTTGCTATGTTATATCTTTTGTTCGCTCTGAAATGTCTTTTATTCCCAGTTCTTGATTCCCCCGCCGATTTCTATTTTTGTGCTATTGGGGTTGTTGGGGATGATGAGGTTGACGAAATGCTCCATGCCGGGCTTAAACAGAAACTTGCTTTCGTACAGATAGCTCATGTTGTTCATGATCACCTCGATGAACGGCATGCGGTTTTCGATGCGTTGCGGCACAACGATGGCAGAGTAGAGGTTGTCGCCGTCGTGGTGTGCCGTGATCGTCTGTCGCGGAGCCTTCGCATGGCGCGTGGCCACCCCCGCCTGGAGGTCTATCGTAGCCTCCGTCACGGTGTTGTGCACATATACCGTGGCGTTTTTGGGCATTTCGCCCTCGAAGTCCTCTCCCTTCACGAGTCTTATCGTGATCTTGCTCATGATGTGTCTGAACGCGAGCTGCACAGGCTCGTCCGAGGCCCTCACGCCCTTGCTGGAGGCAAAGAGCAGGTCGCTCGCCTTGTAACCGCCGAGCGCCGTTGCCGTCTTTTCCGTTCTTTGGTCGAGGCTGACGCTGAATGGTTGGTCCTCGATGCTGCTCACCCTGCCGATGTATGGATGGTAGGCATAGACATTGTACAAGCCCTCGTCCCAATACAGAGTTTTGGCAGCCGTCCACTCGTTGCCGTTGAATGTCAACGCCTCGTTGTTCACCACGTTGCCACCCACCTCCAGGGGCTTGCCGTCCTCGCTCACGAAGAGGCCTACCTTGTCGCCAGCTTCGAAGTAGGAGGGTGCGGTGGGCGCCTTGTTGCTGGGATGACTCATCAGCAGCTTCATCTCAACGCCCTTGTCCGTCGCCGTCTCGTCCGTCGGCAGCGCGTCCTCGCCGCACGAAGCCAGTGCCAAGGCGGTCAGCGCCATATATATAATAAGGTGGATCTTCCTCATAAGGTCTCTCATCCTCATAAGGTCTCTCATCTTCTAGGGAGTCTCTTCATCTTCCCATTCATTTTTTGTCCCATGGCTTCCTCTATTTGTTATCTGTGCCTTCTCACTTTTATCTGCGCCTTCTCACTTTCGCCATGCGCAGCGGACTCCCCCTGTGTATCACGGGCCTGTACTGGCTCGAGCTGGCCGATCGTGCCGCCCAGGCCTTGGCCTGGCGCAGGGCGCGACTTTTCGCGAGACGCCACTTCCAGTCTGGTCGTTCCGCACGAAGTCCTCGAAGGAGAATGTCTCGCCGGCATATCTCTTGATCCTCTTCACGATGCTCTCGCGGCTGATCGTGTTGTAGTAGGGGATGGAGTTGTTCATGCACGAGTTTTGCTCCGACCGAAACACGCCGCGACTGTGCATGAAGCCGCCCTCATACACATCGACAAGGTCGCTGTAGCGGCGGTCGTAGATGAGATGGCTCCATCCCACGCCGTGGGCCTTGCCCGAGAGCGAGAGGTTGTCGTACCATCCGTAGCTCTTGGCGGTGCTGAATTCGTCCACATGGCCGCAGCAAGCGCATCCGCAGGCGTCTATGAAGGCGTTGTGGTAGATACACTCGTCGCCGAGCTTTCCGAAACCGTGGCCGCCCGCCTCATGCTGCACCACGCCGCGCGAGTCGAGCGGATAGTCGTAGGTGCTGAGCGGACAGAAGGCTATGGCCGATCCGTCTGCCCACAGCTGCGTCATGCCTCCATAGTCGGTGGAGTTGGGCACGATGATGACAAGCGTCTCGTGGAGGTTTTCCTTCGTCACGCTCGGCGCCCCGAGGGCGTAGGAGAAGATCTCGTCGTATGTGGCTTTTAGTCCGCTGCCCGTGAATGTTGTGCCGAAGCGGTTGTGCCGGATGGTGTTCACCGTACCGATGCCCGACTCCGTGGACAGCGGGAAGGCCGTGAAGACGTTGAAATACTGACGATAGGTCCTGTAGGGCTCTATGTCGAAGAAATGGTCCATCTGTTGCTTCATGGTCTTCAGGTATTCGCCCGAGGCAATGTCTTCGGCGTCATATCCATCGCCGAGCAACACGATATTGATACCGCCACGGTGGCCGCGCGTGGCCTTTTGCAGCGTCAGCCACTCGTTCTCTCCATACTGGTAGCCATACTGCGCCACGCTGCATTCGTGGGTGTAGTCCTTGCCCTTCAGCCGAAACACCACCTTGCCGTTGCGGTCGTTGCCGGAGCCTTTCGCCATGGCCTTGATGGTGAGCGTGACCTCGGTCTTTTTGTTGCCGCTCATGGGCGAGACGTCGCACCAGCTGGGCTTGCTGGCCACCTCCCATTCGCCTTCGGCCTGGACGGTGATCGTCTGCTTGTGCTCTGTGCTGAGGGCGCAGGCCACCGAGGGGCGGCAGGTCAGTTCGTGGTGGGCGGCAATGCGCTTGAACTCACACCAGCCTTGCGCCGTCTGATAACTGGCTACGGCAGAAACTGGCACCTCCACGGTGAAGTTGTCCCTGGCCACGCCGTCAAAGGCTTCACGCTCTATCCGTGGTGGCATGGTGCCACGACAGACGATCGACCCGATGCCGAAACACTCTGCAAAGGCCCTTTGGCGTATCGTCTCCATAGACTCGGGGAAGATGACGCCCTCGAGCATCTTGCATCCCGCGAATGCCTCCTGGCCGATGCTCACCACGCCATCTGGAATGCTGAGGATGCCCGTGATGCGCCAGTTGTTGGTAAAAGCATAACTGCCTATATGCTCCACACTGGGCGGTAATTTCAGTTCGCCAGAGAAGTCATTATTGGTGAAGGCGCGCTCGGAGATTGTCCTCAGATTTTTCGGCAGACGAAGCTCTCCCTTGAAATGGCAATTGTTGAAAGCCATAATACTTATATTTGTAATCCCGTCGTGAAGCGTTAGCGTACCATTGAAACCAGAATTGCTGAAGGCTTCAACCGGAATTGTGGATAATCCTTGTGGTATCGTCAAGGAACCTGTCAGTCCAGGACAGAATGAAAAGGCACTACGCCCCATGTGCTTCAGCTTCTCGGGCAGTCGCAGCTCGCCATAAAGTCCAGAACATGCAGCGAAGCAATAACCTCTGATCAGTTCGAGATTGTTGGGCAGTACGAGATTTCCCGTGAGGTTGGAGCAGTTTTGGAACACGCCACCATAATAGTCTGTGCCCTCGTCGGCAGTGTCACTGTTCCAGTTGTTGCCCAGTTTCCTCAATGTGGATGGGAGCGTGAGCGTGCCGTTCAGTCCAGAGCAGCCATTAAAGGCACCACGCCTTATCTCTGTCACACCCTCTGGAATGACAAGCGATCCTGTGAGATTGTTGCATCCATAGAACGCGTTGCCACCGATGGCTCTTAGCCGGTCGGGAAGTATAATGCGTGTCAGAGACTGGCTGCCACCATTGGTGTGCTGATAATAGAACGCACTACCTGGTATCTGGTCGTCATATCCCTCTTCGCCCTCGCCCGGCTTGCACATTGCCTTGATGCGCACCTCCTTGAGGTTGAGGGCCGTGAGCCGCGGCATGTGGTCGCGCATGAAGTAGAAGTCCTTGGCGTTGATCTCGCCCGTGATCTTCAGGTTTCTCAGCGTCGTGTAGTCCTTGCCGAGGGCGGTGATGGCCTCTTTCAGTTTGCCGGGAGTGGCGTTCACCACGACATACTCCTTTGCCGTGGCGTTGTGGCTCACGAGGTCGCTTTCCCACTCGCTGACGCTCGCGCTCACAAGCGTCAGTTTGTACTGTCCGCTTTCCTGCTGCTTGTCCACCCTTATGCTGAAGTTCATCATGTGGCCAGCTTTGTACTCGAAGTCGTTGGGCCTGGTAAACTTGAACGGCGTGCCTCCGATGGTGATGCTGAAGAGCGCCGCGCCCTGGGGCACAGTCTGTGGCACCACGATGGCGCGCCACTCGTTGCCGACGCATGAGGGCAGGGTGGCCGTGGGCTCCACCTCGCCCGCCTTGCTCACCGTGCCGTTGGCCAGGTTGATGCTTGCCTTGCGCGCTACGTTTTGCACAAGCACGATCTTCTCCGTGGCCGCCCATTCCTCGGCCGTGAATCCCGATCCCTGAAGCAGGGTGACGCGTGCGTTCGACATGCGGTGCGACAGTGGCAGGCGGATCACGCTGCTGGTGGGAGCCACCTCGTCCACCTTCCCCCAGAGGAAGTCACTCGCCTCGTAGCCCCCCATCTCGTCGCTGGAGGAGGCTTTGCTTTGGTCTTTCTGCACCTCAAACTGGTAGTCCTCGATGCTCTCGGGCGCAGCAAACGGGTAGTATCCGTACACATCGACCGGCGTGTGGCCGTCCTTCCAGTACAACTCGTAGGCACCGGTCCACTTGTTGGCCGCCTCGTCGAAGGTGTAGCGCACGTTGTCGCCACGGTTGCCTTTCAGCTTCAGCGTGCCCGGGTTGCCACCCTCGTAGTCCACCACGTACACGCCCATCATGTCGCCGTCGCAGAAGCCGCAGTCGTTCACCCTCATCACGGAGAGTTGCTCGATGTCTGCCGCCAGGCGGATGCTGCCGCCATCGTTCTGTGCTTCGTCCTCGAAGATGCTGTCGCTACAACCGCAGAGCGTCGCTGCCACCATGGCGAGGAGGCAGAACAGACTGTTATTGATGATAGTTCTCATGGATCTTTCTTTTTTCTGATGATGAATTCGCAACGCCTTAATTCGGTTCGGCAACGCCTCCATAGTCGATGCCGTCGTCGCTCCAGTTCACTATGCCCACACTCATGCCGCCGCTGGTCTTGCTCAGCGTCACGGTCATCTGGTAGCGGTGTCCCTGCTCAAAGGCCGTGAGCCGTGGGTCTTTCTGCAGGTTGAAGTCCGTGCCGTCCACCGTCACCGTGATCAAGTGGCCCTTGTCCAACTGCTGCGGCACCACGATCGCCTTGTACACACTGCCTTCCCTCATCGGCGTGACATAGTCCTTGCCCTCCGTGGCCGTCACGATGCCTTTGGCGAGATTGGCCGTGGCGTGCGTTCTCACGTTGTTGATCCTCACGCTGACCTGGGCGCTCGCCAGCGAGGCCGTGGAGAATCCTTTGCCCGCCGCCAGGGTGATGACGACCTGCGCCATGGCGTGCTGCTCGCTGATGCTCACGGCGTTCTCGCTCGGAGCTGCGTCCAGCGTCTTGCCGATGAGCAGTTCGCTGGCCTTGTAGTCCGACGCTGCGCTTTGGTTGGTCCTCACGCTCCATGGCAGCGCCTCGACATTCGCTATGGTCGTGGTGTGAGGATAGTACATGTAGAAGTCGGCGTGGGTAGCCGCGTCCTTCCAGTATTCCGGCACCGCCGAGGTCCAGGTGCTCCGGAGCACATACATTCTGTTGTCTATATAGTTGCCTTCGGTCTTCAGTGCGACCTGCGATCCGTCGCTGTTACGGTTCACCACGTACACGCCTATCTTGTCGCCCTCTTCGAAGGCGTCGTCCGAGCCGAGGGTTTCCTGCACGCTGCTGATGCGTATCGGCCATTTCGCAGCCGGATCGGGTGGGGTGGGCGGCGTGTCCGGCTGCTCGCCTTCTCCTGTCTCCGACGAGCATGCGCACAATGCCACGGCGCAGACCGATAGTATGATTCGCCTCAGTGGAGAGTTGATGGTGTATTTTTTCATATTTTGTTCTTTGATCGTCTTTGCAGTGTGAAGGCTGGTGCTTTTGTTGATGTTCCAACGGAGCATCCCCTTCTTTTCTGCCGTTATGAGCCTTTTCTATGCTTGTCGTGTCAGCATGGCGAGGAGGATGGACTGTGGTGCGTTGCTACACTCCCTGCCGACTGTTGCAGGGTCTTAGCGCGAGCCGCCAACGGCAGTCCCTTCCCTTGCCGGTCGGCACGACTTTTAATCCGCTTGTCTTGTAGTCCATACTGGCACGTTGTGAGTATGAATAGACAGATGCAAAGTTATGAATTGTTCTTGAAAAACGTGCAGGAATAACTGAAAAAGAATGCTCCGATTTTGTTTTTTATTGCACTTTTTGCATCGCCGTACGCCCGTGGGTGTAATCTGAGCTTTACCCCCCCGAGAGCCCCGTTTTTGCTGGTTGATTGGAGAGGCTTCCAGGGTGGGTGCGAGAGGCGAGGGCGTTGTCTTGCCGTCTCGTGGCGTGTTCCGCTACCTTGCCGAAGGTTGCTGATGACCACACTTAGTGATAACTAAAGGTCGCGCTGGATTGTTTGTTTCCTCTGCGTGCTGGCCAGTGGCTACTCGTAGTTGTCCACGGGCGTGGAGCCCATGTTCACGGTGAGCGTGCCGCCCTGGGCGAAGCGTTGGAAGGGGATGCGTGGAGTGGTCAGTCGCGTGCCGTCGAGGGAGAAGCGCTGCACGTACTCGTTCTGGCGGCTGTTGTCCACGGCCTGGATGACAAACTGGCCTCCGGGGTAGTAGCGCGGGTGCAACTGGATGGTCACGCGGTCGAAGATCGTGCTGCCCAGGCCCAGCGAGGGCTGGAGGTCGTCGAGTCCCTTCACGTCGAAAAGGCCGATGGAGGAAACGGCGTACCAGGCCCCCAGCATTCCCTGATCCTCGTCCTGTCCGTAGCCGTAGCCGTGGATGCCGTCCGTGCCGTAGAACTCGTTGAGGATGGCGCGCACCCAGTGTTGCGTCCTCGACGGGCGTCCCGATTCGTTGAAGAGCCACGAGATGTGGAGCGAAGGCTCGTTGCCCTGGTTGTAGAGCGTGCGCAGTCCGGCAAAGGCCTCCACCTCCGTGCCGCCGCTGAAGATGCGCCGCTGCGAGAGTGTGAAGATGCTGTCGAGGCGCGCGTTGAAGACCTCGGTCCCCACCTTGGCGATCATCGCCTGCGGGTCGTGGGGCACGTAGAAAGTGTATTGCCACGCGTTGCCCTCCTGGAATCCGCGCCACACCTCCAGCGGGTCGAAGTTCTCGACGAAGGTGCCGTCGTCGTAGCGTGGCCGCACGAAGTTGCACGTCGAGTCGTAGAGGTTCTCCCAGCCGTGCGACAGGCCCATCAGCCGCTCGTAGTCGGCCTCTTTGCCCAAGGCCCGGGCCAGCTGCGCCACGGCGTAGGCACTGTAGCTATACTCCATCGTGTGGGACGCTGAGAAGTTGTAGAGTCCCCCATCCGCAGCATGGACGTGGGGCACGTAGCCCAGGCGCAGGAAGTCCTTGGTGTCGGCCTTGCCAGCTCCCCGCGGGCGTTCCTCCCATCCCAGTTCGTTCTTCAGGCAAGCCTCGTAGGCCAGCGGCAGGTCGAAGTCGCGTATGCCCGCCATATAGGCCGCCACGATCATGTTGCTCAGCTGATTAGTGCCCACGCCCGAGACGAAGCGGCTGCAGGCCAGTCCGTCGGCCAGCCAGCCACAGTCCTTGTAAACCTGCAGGTGGCTGCTGATATAGTCACTCATGTGGTCGGGATAGGCCATCACCCAGAGCTGCGTCAGTCCCCACTGTGCGCCCCACATGGCGTCGGTGTTGTAGAGGTTGAAGGCCGGACGCCCCTCCTTCGTCGGCAGGTGGCCCACCGTGCCGTCGTGCTTCGGATAGTCGCCGGAGACGTCGCTGCAGACGCCGCGACCCAGCAGCGCATGGTAGAGGCCCGTGTAGAACTTCACTTTATCCTCCCTGCGGTCTGTCTCGACGCGGATGCGCCCCAGCATCTCTTCCCATTGGCGCGCCGACTCTTCCCTGGCCTCGTCGAAGGTCAGCGTCCGCGCCTCGGCCAGTCGGTTCTGCCGTGCGTTCTCCACGGAGGTGTAGGAGATGCCCACCTTCACCGTCACCTGCTCGCCCTCCTTCGTGGCGAAGGAGAGATAGGCTCCCGCCCCTTCGCCGCGGGCCTCGCGCTTGTTGTCATGTATGTTGTCGTGGTGGAAGGTGCCCCAGCGCTTTGGTCGTTTGCTGGTCGTGGCCGAGAAATAGATAGGTACGGTCGCCCCAGGCTGGTAAGCCTTGACGTATTCGGGATAGGTGACGACGTAGCCCTCGATAGTGCCGTCCTCGAGGATGCGCACCTCGGCGTCCTTGATAGCTCCGCTCTCTCCCATACGGTGGCCGATGTCGAAGATGAGGTGGCTCTCCTGCGATTTGGGGAATGTGTAGCGCTGCAAGGCGACGCGTTGCGTGGCCGTCATCTCGGCGCGGATGCCATAGTCTTGCAGCAGGACGCTGTAGTAGCCCGCCGTCGCTACCTCGTCGTCGTGGCTGAAGTGGGAGCGGTAGCCCTTTTGTATGCCCGCCTCCGTGGTGTCTCCGGGCACGGTGATGAGGCGCCCCGTGGTGGCCATGACGCTGATGCCGCCCACCTGGAACTCATGGGTGCAAGGAAAACTCTCGATCGATCGGTCGCGATAGTCGTAGCCCGTGGCCTGCCAGCCGTCCACGTTGCCGTAGTGGCCGTTGGTGGAGGGTCCGGGCTTGGCCATGCCGAAGGGCAGCGCGCCGGGCGCGAAGTGGAAGTAGCGACAGTGGGCCGTGCCGATGCGCGGCTCCACATATTGTCTCAGACCGTCTTGGCTCTGCGCCAGGACCGACGTGGAGAGAGCCCATAGCGCGGTGGCGAGCAGGGCGAGGAGGAAGATACGTTTCATCTATTTGGTGGTGTCGTTGGTTGCTGATGGTTGAAATTGACGTTGCAAAAGTAGCAAAAAAAGGACTGATTGCGCAAATGATGCTAAAGAAAAGTAAGTAAGAGAGACGATAAAAGATGAGGAAAAATAGCATAGTAAACGTTTAAACGTGTTTTTGAAGAAAAAAGACCGTTCGCAGCGTGTTGGTATGAAGAAAAATGACTAACTTTGCAAGAGAAGCCAGCCCTCATGGCACGCGCTTCCCAACAAACAATTATACCTGAACGTTATGCAGAAATATGCTGAATACATCAAGGAGATAGAGATCGACTCGCTCTGGAGCGGCAAGAAGCACGTCTGCTGGGAGTTGCACCGACAGGTCAACATCCTGAGCGGCATCAACGGTGTGGGAAAGAGTACCATCCTCAACAAGGTGGTGCGGAGCCTGGCCCGTGGCGGCGAGTTGCCGAGCCATCCCGTCAAGGGGGTCCGCCTGCGTGTGGCGCCTGAGGAAGCACGCTGGGTACGCTTCGACATCATCCGCTCTTTCGACCGCCCGCTGATGAGTACGGAGATAACGGACAAGATCGACGCTTCCCTCGTCACCGAACTCGACTGGCAGATCTACAAACTGCAGCGGAAGTATCTCGACTACCAGGTCAATATCGGCAACCGCATGATCCAGGCCCTGCAGAAGGCCACACCCGAGGCTGCCGAGGAGGCCCAGCGCATCAGCCAACCGAAGCGGAAGTTCCAGGATCTCATCGACGACCTCTTCTCCGAGACAGGCAAGAAGATCGTGCGCACGGAGAACGAAATTCGCTTCGAACAGATCGGCGAGACGCTCATGCCTTATCAACTCTCCAGCGGCGAGAAGCAAATGCTGGTCATCCTGCTTACCGTGCTCATCGAGGACGGACAAAACTACGTGCTCTTCATGGACGAGCCCGAGGTGAGCCTCCACGTCGAATGGCAGAAGCGGCTCATCGACCTGATACTCGAACTCAACCCCAATGTACAGATCATCCTCACCACCCATAGTCCCGCTGTCATCATGAACGGCTGGCTCGACAACGTGACGGAGGTGTCGGAGATAACGGAGGACGAATAATAGGGAAGGCTGCGATATGGCAAAACGGCTGAAAGACAATATCACCTCCGACTACGTCACTGCCTCCAACCGCCTCAACGGGCGCAAGGCGAGGCGCAGAATCGTGGCCTATGTTGAGGCCTACGACGATGTCTTCTTCTGGCGCATGGTGCTTGCCCGCTACGAGAACGAGCATCGCTACTTCGAGGTGATGCTACCCACGCGCAAAAAACTCTCGCGCGGCAAGAAGTCGGTGCTGACGAGCCTGCTGCTCCACGGCACGGGCAAGGACATGCTGGCCTGCGTCGATGCCGACTACGACTACCTCCTCCAGGGGCGGACGGAGGACTCGAAACAGGTCTGCGACAATCCCTACGTCCTCCACACCTACGTCTATGCGATAGAAAACTACCAGTGCTACGGACCGAGCCTCCACGATATGTGTGTCTCTGTGACCCTCAACGACCGCAAGACCTTCGACTTCGACGCCTTCCTGCGTCGCTATAGTCAGATCATCTACCCCCTCTTTCTGTGGAACATCTTCTTCTATCGGAGAAGGAAGAACAACCTCTTCACCATCGCCGACTTCAACAATGTCGTGGCTCTCGGCGCCTTTTCTACGGGCAAGGCCTCCGTCCTGCTCGACAACCTGCAGCGCAAGGTCAACCGCAAGCTCGCTGCCCTGCGCAAGGGCAATCCGGGGACGAAGGAGAAGCTCGGTGAATTGTCGCGCGACCTGTGCCGACTGGGTGTTACGCCCGAGACCACCTATCTCTACATCCAGGGCCATCATCTCTTCGACGGTGTCGTTGTGCCGATGATGCAGAAGGTCTGCGACCAGCTCATCCGATCCCGTGAGAATGAGATCAACCGCCTGGCGGTCCACAACACGCAGCGTCTCAACGAGTTGTCCTGCTACGACCACAGCACGGTCGATATTGTGCCGACGCTCCGCCGCAACATGGGTTTCATGCAGTCGGAACCCTACCGTCGCCTGCTCTCCGATGTGGAGCGTTGTCTGAAATTGGGAGAAGTCAAGGTCAAGTCCGCCAAGCACGAGGACAACCCCGCCGAGGTCAAGCCCGCCCCCACCAAGGTAGAGACTAAGCCTGTAGAGGTAAAGTCCGAGCCTACCGAGGTAAAGCCCGCCGAGGACAAAATCCCGCTCGTCGAGGCTGAGAATGAGAAAGAGGAGTTGGGACAATAACAAGCAATGATCAAAACACCCCAGTCGCTCCATTTATCGGATGATCCAAAAGAAAAACAAGGAAAAGTTTGGCCCACTAAGCTAAAAACCGTATCTTTGTGCCAATGAAAAAGCAAGGAATCAATCCCGTCAATTGGAGCAAGAATATCATCATCGTCGATGCTGATTTCGTCGATCACGTCGCCTTCGACCTGATAGTCAACTTTGAACGCATGTTGGGGCGTCGTATCCCCCAGGCCGACCTCAGTCAATGGCTGGTGGACGTTGCCCTTGATGGACGCCTTCGCCCGGGCGACCACGAGACCCAGGTCGTGTTGCTCCACGACCGCAAGACCCCGAAGCTCCTCCATTTCTCCCCCGCCGACTATGAGACCGAACTCGATGGCAAGGCCTTCCGCTCAGAACAGTTGGGCGAGTTTATCATCAACTGCATCGCCACGGGCGAGGAGGGACAGGCGAAAGGTCCCGTGCTGGCCGACTTGGTCCGCCTCTTGTTTTCGGAAGAGGAAGTGACGCGCCTGATGATAGTCCCCGACGGCAGTGACTCCTCGCTCTGGCAGGAGCTGCGCCAGGCCCTCCGCGATGTCGATGACGAGAAGAAGCACGTCACGCTCTTCACCATGCAGCCCACGCAGACTGCCGGCTGCCGCGAGGAGATGCTCGGATTCTCTCTCATGGACGCCCTCGGCATCACCCAGGCAGAGATAGACCAAAAGATGAAATAACAAGATAAAACGAAACATAGAATGAGCAGAGTATTAATGATCGGCGCGGGTGGCGTGGCTACCGTCGCCGCCTTCAAAATTGCGCAGAACACGGACGTCTTCACCGAGATGATGATCGCAAGCCACCATGTGGAGAAATGCGACCGACTCGTGAAGGCCATCCACGACAAAGGCTACAAGATGGACATCCAGACGGCCGAGGTCGATGCCGACGACGTGGAGCAGTTGAAGACCCTTATGTCGAGCTACAAGCCCGAATTGGTCATCAACCTCGCCCTGCCGTATCAGGACCTCACCATCATGGAGGCCTGTCTGGCCTGCGGCTGCAACTACCTCGACACCGCCAACTATGAGCCCAAGGACGAGGCCCACTTCGAGTACAGTTGGCAGTGGGCCTATCGCGAGCGCTTCGAACAGGCGGGCCTCACAGCCATCCTCGGTTGTGGTTTCGACCCGGGTGTCTGCAGCATCTTCACGGCCTATGCCGCCAAGCACTACTTCGACGAGATCCACTACCTTGACATCGTCGATTGCAACGCTGGAGACCATCACAAGGCCTTCGCCACCAACTTCAATCCGGAGATCAACATTCGCGAGATCACGCAGAAGGGCCTCTACTACGAGGATGGCAAATGGCTTGAGACAGACCCGCTGGCCGTCCACAAGACGCTCAACTATCCCAACGTGGGACCGCGCGAGAGCTACCTCATGCACCACGAGGAACTGGAGAGCCTCGTGCTCAATTTCCCGACCATCAAGCGCGGTCGCTTCTGGATGACCTTCGGACAGCAGTATCTTACCTATCTCGACTGCATCATGAACCTTGGTATGGGACGCATCGACGAGGTGACCTACGAGGCACCGCTCGCCGATGACCCGACGAAGAAGGTGAAGGTCAACATCGTGCCGCTGCAGTTCCTCAAGGCCGTCCTCCCCAATCCGCAGGACCTCGGCGAGAACTACGAGGGCGAGACTTCCATCGGATGCCGTATCCGTGGCATCAAGGACGGCAAGGAGCACACCTACTACGTCTATAACAACTGCAAGCATCAGGAGGCCTACAAGGAGACGGGTATGCAGGGCGTGAGCTACACGACGGGCGTTCCGGCCATGATCGGTGCGAAACTCTTCTTGGAGGGCGTCTGGAAGAAGCCGGGCGTGCACAACGTGGAGGAGTTCGATCCGGATCCCTTCATGGAGCTGCTCAACACGCAGGGACTGCCCTGGCATGAGGAGTTTGACAAGGACTTGGAGTTGTAATCATCCCTTTCCTCTCCCCCTGCTTCGCCGAAGACCCTCCGTGGCTTCCGGTCAAGCAGGGGAGGAGGGAGGTTTAGCAAGATAACACATAGAAAAATATGGCAAAGAAAGAAGATGCCGCGCAGGACCCGAAGGCCGACAAGATGAAGGCCCTTCAGGCAGCGATGGCCAAGATAGAGAAAGATTTCGGCAAGGGTTCCATCATGCGCATGGGCGATGAGCATGTGGAGCCCGTCGATGTGATCCCCACGGGCAGCATTGGCCTCAATGCAGCCCTGGGCGTTGGCGGCTATCCCCGTGGCCGTATCATCGAGATCTACGGACCAGAATCTTCTGGTAAGACAACGCTCGCCATCCACGCCATTGCCGAGGCACAGAAGATGGGCGGTGTGGCCGCCTTTATCGATGCGGAGCACGCCTTCGATCGCTTCTATGCCCAGAAGTTGGGTGTAGATGTCGATAACCTCTGGATCTCGCAGCCCGACACGGGAGAGCAGGCCCTGGAGATCGCCGACCAGCTCATCCGCTCCTCCGCCATCGACATCCTGGTGGTGGACAGCGTGGCGGCCCTGACTCCGAAGAAGGAGATCGAGGGCGACATGGGCGATAGCAGCGTAGGACTCCAGGCGCGCCTGATGAGCCAGGCACTGCGCAAACTGACGGGTACGATCTCGAAGACCAACACCTGCTGCATCTTCATCAACCAGCTGCGCGAGAAGATCGGCGTGATGTTCGGCAGTCCCGAGACCACCACGGGTGGCAACGCCCTGAAGTTCTACTCCTCCGTCCGACTGGATATCCGCAGGATCTCCTCCATCAAGAATGGCGACCAGGTCATCGGCAACCAGGTCCGCGTCAAAGTGGTCAAGAACAAGGTGGCGCCGCCCTTCCGCAAGACGGAGTTCGACATCATGTTCGGTGAGGGCATTTCCAAGGCCGGTGAGATTATCGACTTGGGTGTGACCTACAATATCATCAAGAAGAGCGGTAGCTGGTTTAGCTACAAGGACACGCGCCTGGCGCAGGGCCGCGATGCCACGAAGCGACTGCTCCAGGACAATCCCGAACTCTGCGAGGAGCTGGAAGCGCTCATCATGCAGGCCATAACCAATCCTTCTGAGGAACAGAAGGTTGCAGCGAGCACAGCGTCCAAAACCAACGTCGGCGACAGTATCGAAGGCAGCGAGGCCTAATATAGAAAAGCCGCAGGCGGCTATGATATAGAAAAGGGGGATGGAAAGCAATTGCTTCCCATCCCCTTTTTTGGTCCCTGGCCCTCAGGCCAAAGAAATTATCTGTCAGCCTGGAAGAGCGGATCCTCCGGCATCACCATGATCGGCTTCTGCTGCTCGGCCTTGATGATCTCCTCGGAGCAGTACTTCTTGTTGACCACCAGGCGGAACATGAAGTTCTCAAACCACTCGTTGGTCATGATCAGGCAGCCGTTCTGTCCGTAGCTGGCGCCCCAGCTGTTCTCCACCTTCCATTTCTTCGGCTGGCCGTTCTCGTCGAGATCGACGGCCACGAGCGTCATGGCGTGGGTAGAACCGCTATCGAAGGTGCTGATACGGTCGGCCTTGTCCATGGGGAAGGTTGTTCCGTAGAGCGATCCGTAGTCGTAGTTGTCCATGGCGAGGTAGCCGCGCTTGCGGTCAAGCTGCTTGCCTACGTCGTAGCTGGAGTACATCTTCGTGCTGTCCTTGAGTGAGGCGATGGCGAGTTTGGCAATCTCCTCCACGGGCAGGTTGAGATACTTCCAGTTGTGGCCGTCGTAGGTGTGGCGGTCATACTCCACCTCGTAGGTCTTCCAGTAGGGACGGCGCGGGTCGTTCATCACCATCACGAAGGTGCCGTTGAGCGGATGGCCCACGGTCTCGTCGTAGAACTCCTTCGGGGTGTACTTGCGGGGCTTGCCCACGGTCTTGCCGTTCTTGTCCTTGAAGGCGTAGGTGAATTCCTTCACCGGGTTGCCCAGCGAGACGGTCAGCATGTGATAGACCGTGCCGAGCATCTCAGTCTTGCGGGCCTGGATGTCGCGCTTCGACTTCTTGGCAGCCACCATCTTGCGCAGCTCCAAACCAAACTCGCGCAACTTTGAGGAGATCAGCTCCGCCATACGCGAGGTGTTCTCTGCGGAGTAGGGCTCCGGCATGGCCTCCATCGGCACGACACCATACTTCTCTGCCAGGTCGGCAGCACCACAGAACGTACCGCCGTCGTTGAGCGGATTTTTGAAGAAGAACTGCACGCGCTGGTCGTCAATGGGTTTATCGGCGCAGTCGATCACGCCCTGCAGCATCAGGTTGGCCTTCTCCAGCTGGTCGTAGAAGGAGAGATAGACCTGACTGTATTCCACGCGGATGCTGTCCTTGTGCAGACGGGCGAAGTTGGCACGCAGCACGTTGAGGCCCGAGAACAGCCAGCAGCGTCCCGAACTCTTCTGGTTGTGGATGCTCTGTGCGGGGGTCTCCACGCTGAAGTAGGTGTCCAGACGGCCCTGCTCCTTGAAGTTCAAGGCCAAGTCGTCGATCTTGTTGGTTGCCAGCGCATTGCTGATCACGCGGTCACTACTCTGAACGCCATTGCGCTCGATCTGTGTGAGCATCTCGCTGGAGATGCCGCCACCCTTAGTCGGCGTCTGCGCATGGCCCTGCATCGTGAGGCAGAGAAGAGCCGCCGCTAAAATTTGGTTCTTTCTCATACTTTGGTTGGTTGTTTCCCCGCCCCACATCCGCACTTGCCGATGGGGGCGGGGGGGGATAGATATTTGGATTTGCTATTTTATTGTATTTCTCAAAATCGTGTTGTTTCTCTCTCAAAGCCGTTAGGTCCCTTGAGTCTCTGGCTCCGAAGTCCTACTTCTCGAGGTCGTAGGCGTGCTTCGGGTAGTCGATGGTGTAGTGGAGTCCGCGACTTTCCTTTCGCTCGATGGCCTGTCGTGTGATGAGGTAGCCGACGTTGATCATGTTGCGTAGCTCGCAGATGTCCTTCGTCGCCTTCACGCGTTTGAAGAGTGCTTCCGTCTCCTCATAGAGCAAGTCGAGGCGGTCCCATGCGCGCTTCAGTCGCAGGTCGGAGCGGACAATGCCGACATAGTTGGACATCACCTGTCCCACCTCCTTGATGCTCTGTGTGATGAGCACTTTTTCCTCGTTGGTCATCGTGCCCTCGTCGTTCCACTCCGGCACACGGTCATTCCAATCGTAGCCGTCCACCACCTGCAGGCTGTGCTTGGCTGCTGCGTCCGCATAGACCACGGCCTCTATCAGCGAGTTGCTGGCCAGTCGGTTGCCACCGTGCAGTCCCGTGCAGGAACACTCGCCCAGGGCATAGAGACGATGGATGGAACTCTCGCCGTTGAGATCCACCTTGATGCCGCCACACATATAGTGGGCCGCCGGGCGCACGGGGATCATCTCCTTCGTGATGTCAATGCCGATGCTGAGACACTTCTGGTAGATGTTGGGGAAGTGCTGGCGCGTCTCCTCCGGGTCCTTGTGGGTCACGTCGAGGCAGACATGGTCCAGGCCGTGCGTCTTCATCTCCTTGTCGATGGCCCGCGCCACGATGTCGCGCGGGGCCAGGGAGAGGCGCTCGTCATATTTCTCCATGAAGGTCTCACCTGTGGGCAATTTCAGAATACCGCCGTAGCCGCGCATAGCCTCGGTGATGAGGTAGGCCGGATGGGTCTCACCCGGATGGTAGAGCGACGTGGGGTGAAACTGTACGAACTCCATGTCCTTCACCGTGCCCTTGGCGCGATAGACCATGGCCTCGCCGTCGCCCGTGGCGATGATGGGATTGGTCGTCGTCTGATACACCGCTCCGCAACCGCCTGTACACATCAGCGTCACGCGGCTCAGATAGGTGTCCACCTTCTGGGTCTCCGGATTGAGCACGTAGGCTCCGTAGCATTCGATGTCGGGCGTGCGCCGCGTCACCTCAACGCCGAGGTGGTGCTGCGTGATGATCTCCACAGCGAAGTGGTTCTCCTTGATCTCGATGCGCGGATGGTTACGGCAGGCCTCCATCAGGGCGCGCTGGATCTCGGCGCCTGTGTCGTCGGCATGGTGCAGGATGCGAAACTCGCTGTGGCCGCCCTCGCGGTGGAGGTCAAAACTGCCGTCCTCCTTGCGGTCAAACTGGGTGCCCCATTCGACCAGCTCCTGGATCTGTGCTGGCGCGTTGCGCACCACCTGCTCCACGGCTTTGCGGTCGGAGATATAGTCACCTGCTATCATGGTGTCCTTGATGTGCTTGTCAAAGTCATCTACGGCGAGGTTCGTCACCGAAGCCACACCGCCCTGCGCGAACGAGGTGTTGGCCTCGTCGAGCGTCGTCTTGCAAATCATGCAAACCCTTCCCTTGTGCGCCTTGGCTATCTTCAAGGCATAGCTCATTCCGGCGATACCAGCGCCGATGATCAGGAAATCGTATTTATGAATCATTTCTAAGCAAACAGTTGTGCTCCGTATGGGGAGCGGAATAACGTTTCGCCCGCAAAATTACTCATTTATTGGCAGATGGGCGAATGTTTCTCCCGATTTTTGTGCTTAGTTCCTTTGTGACGGCAGGAAGTTGCATGTTTTTTGAGAATTTATCGCCCAAGGCAAGGTGTAGATCTATTTTTCTTGGATCGAAATGGGAGTGGCTCCCCATTTTTTTCGTACCTTTGCAGTCGAACTATGACAAGAGTATTTCATCATCGACTCACGCTGGGCGAACTGTGCGGCATCCTGCTCCTCGCCCTTGCCTCGCTCTATTGCTTTTGGTTCGGCACGTGGCCCATGGCTGTGCTTGGCGCGCTGCTTGTAGCCGTGGCCGTGCGGGGCATCGACCGTGGCATCCATACCGACTATGTCCTCGACGACGACCAACTGACCACGCAGAGTGGCAGGATAGGGTGCCAACGGGGACAGGCCATCCCATTGCAGACTATCACGGCACTTCGCCGTATGCCCCGCCACCTGCTCACGGGCAGCTATGTGATGGTGGAGCATGGCGACCACAACATCAGTATCTTCACCCCGGAGAACGAAGCCTCGTTTGTCGAGGCAGTCGGCAAGCGTGTCTCTCTTGCCAAGAACACTTGCAAAGAAAAAGAAACAGAATCTTAATCTTAAAAACCTACAAAAAACAATGACAAGTATTCGTAGAAAACTTTTCTTCCTTTTGGCCGCCCTGCTGGCTCTGCCCATGCAGGCGCAGGTCAATCTCGTCTATGTTGATAGTGCCCGCGTGGCTCGTCTCCTGGCCGAGGACGCCGGGCTGGTGGCAGCCCCCGTCGCCGAAGTGGCCGACACCGATACGGTTCCTTTGGCGGACCGTCCCGTCGTAGCCGATGGCGCCGATTTCGACCGCCTTTGGACCGATAGTTTTGCCGACCGCATGGCCGCCATCGTTGAGGATCCACTGCTTCAAAGCACCCAAATGGCAGTGATGGTCTGGGACCTCAGTGCCGACCAGTGTGTCTATCGCTTCAACGAGGCCCAGCGGATGCGCCCGGCCTCTGTCCAAAAGTGTGTCACCGCCATCACGGCCCTCGACCGCCTGGGCGTGGACTATCAGTTTTCCACGCGCCTCTACTGCCGTGGCGACATCGACTCCACGGGCGTGCTCCACGGTTCGCTCTATTGTGTCGGTGGCATGGACCCCCTCTTTGGCGACGCCAATATGCGCGCCTTCGTCCGTGCGCTGCGTGAAAAAGGCATCCGCCGTATCACGGGCGACCTGCTGGCCGACAAGTCGATGAAGGACGACAAACCGATGGGAGAGGGCTGGTGCTGGGACGACGACGATAGCAATCCGCCGCTCTCGCCCCTGCTCTACAACCGTCGCGACCGCTTCCTGGCCGAACTATCTTCGCGCCTGCGAGCGGCCGGCATTGTCCTGGAGGGAACGCTGGGCGACGCCACGCTCCCCGCAGGATCCACGCTGCTGGCCGAGGAGACCCACGACCTCACGCGGGTGTTGCAGCGGATGATGAAGAAGAGCGACAACCTCCATGCCGAGTCGGTCTTCTACCAGTTGGCCAAGAGCACGGGTGTGCGGCGTGCAGGTGCGCGCCAGGGCCGACAGGTGATTAACCAGGTGGTGCGTGCGGCAGGCCTTGATCCTGCGCAGTACTACGCGGCCGATGGTTGTGGCCTCTCGCTCTACAATTATGTCACGGCCGACCTCCTCGTCCACCTCTTGCGCCTCAACTACCATAACACGGAGGCCTACGAGGCCCTGCTTCCCACGCTGCCCATCGCCGGACGCGACGGCACGCTCCGCAAGCGGCTTCGTGGCACGGCGGCCGATAGCAATGTGCGGGCCAAGACGGGCACGGTGACGAGTGTCAAGACGCTTGCAGGATTCTGCACGGCCAGCAATGGCCACCGCCTGGCCTTCTGCATCCTCAACCAGGGAACCATCCGCGCCAGCCAGGCCAATGGACTGCAGGACCGCATCTGCCGGGCGATGTGTGAGTAGGACCGATAATAACTTTCAGAAACCATCAACCAAATACCCTATATATAATGACTAAGATCGTAGAAAGAATAGCCGCGCTCCGCCAGGTGATGGAGCGCGAGGGACTGGGGGCTTTCATCTTCCCCAGCACAGATGCACACAATAGTGAGTATGTCGCCGACCACTGGAAGGGTCGCGAGTGGATCTCAGGCTTCAATGGTTCGGCTGGCACGGTCGTCGTCACGATGGATGCTGCCGCGCTCTGGACCGACTCCCGCTACTTCCTTGCTGCCGAGGAGCAACTCCGCGGCACGGGTATCGTGCTGATGAAACTCAAGGTGGAGGGCACGCCGACTATCACTGACTGGCTGGCCGAACAACTCCGTGGGGCCTCCCATCCTGTGGTGGGTCTCGACGGATGGGTCAATGGCACGGACGAGGTGCAGAGGATGCAGGCCTTCTTCCAGGGCTACGATATCCAGGTGCGTACCGATTTCGACCCGCTCAATGAGATCTGGACGGACCGCCCCTCCATCCCGACAGCGAAGGTGGAGCTCCATCCCCTGGAGTTTGCTGGCGAGACGACGGAGAGCAAATTCGCCCGCATCCGTGAGTCGCTGCGCAGTAGTGATGCCGAGGCCATGCTCGTCTCAGCCCTCGACGACATTGCCTGGACTTTGAATCTGCGTGGATCCGACGTCTATTGCAATCCTGTCTTCGTCTCCTACTTGATGATAGAGCAGGAAAATGCCACGCTCTTTGTCAACGAGGAGAAACTCGACGACGCGGTGCGTCGCTACCTCTCCGACCTTGGCGTGGCGGTGCAGCCCTATGTTGCCGTGGCCGACTACCTGCGGTCTCATGCCTTCGAGGACGGTCTGCTGCTGGACAGTGTGAAGACTTGCTACCATCTCGCCTCCTGTGCCCTCGAGAAATCGGTGGTGAGGTTTGCCCCGTCGCCCATCCCCGCCATGAAGGCGGTCAAGAACGAAGCCGAGATAGCGGGCTACCGCCGTGCCATGACGCGCGACGGCGTGGCGATGGTGAAGTTCCTGCGCTGGCTTCAGCCTGCTGTGGAGGCAGGAGGACAGACGGAGATCTCCCTCGACAAGAAACTCACGGCCCTGCGTGCGGAACAAGACCTCTTCCGTGGCATTTCCTTCGATACCATTGTGGGCTATGAGGCCCATGGTGCCATCGTCCACTACGAGGCCACTCCCGAGACGGATATCCCCGTGGAGCCCCGTGGCTTGGTCTTGATCGACAGTGGCGCACAGTATCAGGACGGCACGACCGATATCACGCGCACGATAGCTTTGGGCCCTGTCACCGAGGAGCAGCGCCGCGTCTATACGTTGGTACTCAAGGGGCATATCCAGTTGGAACTGGCAAAGTTTCCCGATGGTTGCAGTGGCACGCAGATCGACGCCTTGGCACGCGAACCGCTATGGCGCGCGGGACTCAACTACCTCCACGGCACGGGCCACGGCGTAGGTTCCTATCTCAATGTCCATGAGGGTCCCCACCAGGTGCGCATGGAGTATATGCCGGCTGCCTTGCGTGCGGGAATGACCGTCACCAACGAGCCGGGCATCTATCTGGCCGACCGCTTTGGTGTGCGCATCGAAAACACGTGCTTGATCAAGGATTATATGGAGACCGAACTGGGCCGATTCCTGCAGATGGAGTCGCTGACGCTCTGTCCGATAGACCTTGCGCCCGTCGATTGCTCCCTCCTCACCGCCGAGGAGAAGCAGTGGCTCAACGACTACCACCAGATGGTCTGCGAGAAGCTCGCTCCCCATCTCGATGGCGAAGACTTGGCCTGGCTCCGGGATCATTGCAAGCCCATCGAGGCGTAACCTTAGGTCTTGTCTCAGAAACCATGGCAATGTTGTCTCGATTGCGACGTGGCGTGTTGTGGATGAGCCGGGCAAAGTATTGCCGTGGTTTCGGTATCCAGTCGCCCTGGGCCTACCGCTTCGTGCGCTATGTCGTCAATGAGCACTATCCCTACTATGCCTACGACGACCTCCGCCCCCTGTTCCCGCATCTCTCAAAGCGGGAACGGAGGGTCTGCGAACTCTACCTCCGTATCGCCAACCACCAGCAGGCCGACGAGGCCGTGCTGGTGGGCGATGTCTCGGAGGCCAAGCGGGCCTACCTTCATGCGGGTTGCCTCCGGATGGTGTTTTCTTCGATGGGGGAGGGGGCTTGCTCACTTACTGAGGATTCCTTCTCGCTGGCTGTCGTGGCCCATGGACAGGATATGGAGCAGCAGGTCTTGGCCCTGATCAAGCGGGCCACAGATGCTTCCCTGCTCATCGTGGAGGGCATCCACCGCAATGGGGAGACCCGCCGCAGCTGGGCGCGCATCTTGCAGGACAAGCGCGTGCGCGTCAGTTTCGACCTCTACTATTGTGGCCTTCTCTTCTTCGATAAGAAGAAGTATAAGCAGCACTATAAGATCAACTTTTAGTGCAAGAGGCTCCCGTGTGCCCCCAAGATTCGTGGCTATTTCTATTGATATAGGTAGTTATTCCTGCTTATATGGGTCGTTATTTCAACTTTGTTTGCAGTGTGTGCGAAAAAATACGCCATAGCGCTTGCAGTTCAAATAAAATATAGTATATTTGCACGCAAATTTTTATAAACTTAAAGACAGAAGACTATGTATTGGACTCTTGAATTGGCTTCAAAGCTGGAAGACGCGCCATGGCCCGCAACAAAGGATGAGCTGATAGACTATGCCACACGATCGGGTGTACCTCTGGAGGTGCTCGAGAACCTGCAGGAGATCGAGGACGAAGGAGAGGTCTATGAGGGCATAGAGGATATCTGGCCCGACTACCCCACCAAGGAGGACTTCCTCTTCAACGAGGACGAGTACTAATCGCCCACAAGCTGATTTTTCTTTACCTCAGCTCGAAGCATTGAATATAAGCAGTATGGAAATTTCGCAGCAAGATTCCCATACTGCTTTTTTAGCCTTTATCGCCAGGCAACCTGCTTATACAGATAGCATGTTGGCATAGATTAATAGCGTGAAGATACTACAGTTTGCTCAGTAGCAACAGAGTAAGCAAAGGCTTGATTTAGGTCAAAAATGGGCGATTTTCTACCCAAATCTCCCTTCTTGGCATAGATTTGGGTAGAAAATCGCGTGTTTTTTCTTTTTGCTGCCATAAAAACGCTACCTTTGCCAAGGTTAATAGATAAACGGTATGGGCATGAGAAGCAAACTTGTTGGTAGAGAGCGAGAGTGTCAAGAACTCCACAGAGTGATGGAGTCCGATCGTTCTGAATTTGTCATAGTGTATGGTCGGCGAAGAGTGGGCAAGACTTTTCTAGTGGATCAATACTATCAGGGACAATACGACTTCACGTTTGTCGGAGGCCATAATCTATCGCGCCAAAGACAACTTACGAGTTTTGCGCGAGCATTGAAAAAGTTCTCTGGCACGAAGCCTGATAAGTTTTCCGATTGGTTCGACGCATTCGATGCGCTTGAAGAATACCTTGAGTCGCTCGATGCCAACAGAAAAAAAGTTGTTTTTATAGATGAAATGCCTTGGATAGACACGCAGAAGTCTGACTTTGTTGCGGCATTGGAGAACTTCTGGAATGGCTGGGCTGCTCGTCGTAGTGATATTGTGTTTATTGCCAGCGGATCGGCTACCTCATGGATGGTGGACAATCTGATTGAAAACCAAGGGGGACTGCATGCTCGCATTACAAGCAGTATTTATGTTCGACCTTTCACTTTGCATGAGACAGAGGCGTATCTTCTGAGAAAACACTGCAAATGGGATAGATACCAAATATTGCAGTGTTACATGGTGTTTGGTGGCATCCCGTTTTACTTAAGCCTCATTAATGCAAAAGAAAGTCTCGTGCAGAATGTCGATAGACTGTTCTTTGCCCAAGGAGGTATTATGCGAAGCGAGTTCGACGAACTCTACAACGCTTTGTTTTCAAACGCCGACTTATATATCAGTGTGGTAAAGGCTTTGGCTGCCCATCATGATGGAATGTCTCGTGAGGAAATATCCAAGGCTACAGGGATCACTGGTGGAACCCTCACGCGTGTACTGACCAATCTTGAACGATGCGACTTCATTTCCCGAAATCAGAATTTCGCTCATAAGGTGAAAGATACCATCTATCGTTTGGTGGATTTCTATACTTTGTTTTATTATAAGTTCATCTTGCCCGATGTTTCGGGCGACGAACAATGGTGGAGTCATCATTTTGAGTCGCGTCAAGTTTCTACGTGGCAGGGACTTACATTTGAGATAGTATGCCTTATGCACACGGACAGCATCAAGCGTGCCTTGGGTATTTCGGGGATGGCGACCGAAGTCTCATCATGGCGCAAGGCAGCAACTGATGGGCAAAATGGTGGACAGATCGATTTGGTCATCAAACGTGCTGACCGCATCATCCATTTGTGCGAGATGAAATTCAGCAAATCGCAATACCGCATAACGGAGGCATACGAACAGTTGCTAAGGCAGCGCTTAGAACTTTTCCAAAGCTCTACCAAGACCAAGTACTCTTTGGTCATCACCTTTGTTACGACCTATGGCATCGCTGACGGGCTGCATCATAGTTTGGTGCATAGTGAAGTTACGATGGAGCAACTTTTCATATAAGGAATATCCCTTATCAGCATGTTCTGTTGAAGCAACACGGACTGTCCTATCACGCCATTTTTTGGATGAGCCTAAAAAAGCAACCTATAAGTTGCATGTGTCGTTTTAAATAGCTCGCAATAAAAAAGCGGAGCGAAAACTGTGGGAGGGCTGAGCCCCGACCCGTAGTCTCTCTCCGCTTTCGTTGTTCCATTGCTGGGCAATGGGCGTCTATGTGTGTGCTTTTCTTAGAAATCGAGGTTTACGCCGACACCAAACACCTTGTTGGTGCGGGTGAACTGGTCGGTGTTGTGGGCCTTGGCCGACATGCCGGCTGCGCTATACTCCTGGTCATACTCCTTGTCGAAGGTCTCGTAGTTGGTCCAGAAATAACTGGCCTCCACCGTGACTTTCGGGGCGACGCGCACCTTTGCGCCAAAGCCATAGGAGTAGCTGCTCGTCGTGAATGACATGTCCGTGAGGTAACTGCCGTCGCCGAGACCATATTTCGTGCGTTGCATTCCCGCACTCACCGTGAGGGCGTCCGAAATGTCATACTCCGATCCCAAGGCCCACTCCCAGGTGTTGCTGCTGAGCAACTTCTGCTTGTCCTTGTCCATGCGGGCGTCCTTGTCGAAGTAGTAGTGGTAGCTCGCCATCACACGCCAGGTCGGCAGTATCTCGTAGCAACCACCTACGGTTAGGATGCCCGGGATGTCGTTGGGCGTGTTCACACCGTCGGCGAAGAGCCCCGTATCGTCCACCTTCGTGTCGTTTTCGATGTTGAGATGTGTCGTGAACTCCAGGCGCGCGCCGAGGTTGAGTTTGCCCCAGCGGTAGTCGATACCGATGATCGGCGTGATACCCCATCCGCGCTGCGTGCAGTCGAGGTTGCGGTCAGCCACCTGACTCCGCACGCCACCAATGGCCTGCGCGCCACCCTGCGCCAGTTGCGCACCCTTCGTGAGTTGCTCAGCAGCGGCAGCATACTGCTGTGCGGCCTGCTCGTTGCCAGCGAGCGTTGCCTCTTGGGCCAAGCGAGTATAGTTGCTGGCCTGCTCCTGATAGGAGAGCGCCTGATTGGCCAGGGCGTCCGCCTTGGTGCCGAGGTAGCTATAGAGATTCTCGTTTTGGCCGTTGATGTTCACGGTGATGTTGGAAATGCTTCCCTCATACTTGTTGTAGATGTAGTTGAAGCGGAAGCCGCCATAGACGGCCAGATTCTCATTGACCTTGTAGGTGGAACCAAACTGGAATCCGAAGACGTACTGCTGACCGTGGATGTAGCTCTCTACGGAGTAGCCCGGCGTGTTGCTTCCCAGTCCGAGGTCGATGCCATACTGCTGCTGGTAGGTGGTGTTGGCCAACTGCAGAATGGAGGGCAGCAGGGCCACCTGGCGCTCGAAGGATCCGAGACCGCGGTTGAAGGTACACTTACCGCCACCGCCCACGAGGCCGAAGGCAAACTGAAATCCCCACTTGTCGTAGTTCAGGGCTGCCTGTACCGAAGGTACGAACGGAGCAGAAGCTTCACCCTTGAAACTCTTGATGCCGTTGGCATCGCCTCCGTTGAGGCTCAGCGGATGGGCGTAGGGCGACTGCATCCATTGTTCGTCGGTCATGGGGAGGCCAGCAGGTTTGAGGAGCGTCATGCCGCTACGGATGGTACGCGTCTGTGAGGCGCTCTGACCACCGAGAGAGAGGTGGAGGCCCTTACCCAGGAAGGCCACGCCGGCAGGATTGGAATAGACTCCATCGATAGCAATCACACCATCACGGGCGAAGTTGCGACCGAAGATGAAGCTCTGGTTGGTGTTGGTCAGAAGACCACCCGCGAAGACGGCGGTCTGCGAAAGCATTGCCATCGCAATGCATGCAAGTTTCTTTCTTTGCATTCGTTATTTTACGTTCGTTGGTGAAAAACGGGTGCAAAGGTAGGTAGATTGTTCTGTACTTCCAAATTTTTGGTTATTTTTTCTGTTTTCTCCTACATTTTTCTGTTCATCTTACCCCTTTTCAGTCCAAGAAAGGGGTGAGAAGCAGGGTTGTTTAGAAAAAAGACAGTAGGGTAGGGGCAGCTTTACGGTCCTGTTGTGTTGTTATTTGTTGTTTCCCTTTCAGCAGCATTTTGTGTTGTTATATTGTACTTGTTGTTTTAGTTGTTTTTCCTTATTAGCAAGTTGTTTTCCCTTTTGTGTCCTATTGTAGTAAGGGAGGGGATAAAACAAAAAATCCAAGTTGAAAAATCAACTTGGACTTCGAAGCAGTTGGGATACCCGGACTCGAACCAGGAATGACAGGACCAGAATCTGTAGTGTTACCATTACACCATATCCCATTGTTTTTAGCAACCGTCATTGCTTGATTGCGAGTGCAAAGGTACGCATTATTTTCTTTCCACCAAAACTTTTTCCCACTTTTTTCTCTCTTTTTTCAAAAAAAAACTCCGAGACCGCCCAAAAGACCGTCTCGGAGGCTCAAAATAGGGATTTTAGCACCCTTCGAAGCTACTTTTTCCCGTGGCGTTCCAAAAACTGCTGATACTGGTTCTCGTAGCCATTATAGACATTGATGTCCACATCTCCGCGGATTCCCCTTACCCTTCCGTCCGGCGACAGTTGCCAGTAGGTCAGTTTGAAGTGAGGCATATACTCGCCATAGCGGGCTATCCAGACAAAATAGTTGTCGCCCAGGTCGGGAGCCAGCGGCATGTGCTTCAGTGCAAACGACTGACTAATGTAGAGGATGGGATAGACTTTCCATTCCCGTTGCACCTCCTGCAGCCAGGCCCGCACTTGCCGAAACATCACCTCCGCTCCGCCCGCCTGGCTGATCTGCCAGTCCGTGGGCTCCACGTCGAGCACGGGCGGCAAATCCCCCTTGCGGTAGTGGCTCTTCTCCAGGAAATGGCGGGCCTGCGCCTTGCCCCCCGACGTGAGGGAGAAGAAATGATAGGTGCCCGTCCTGATTCCCGCCTTGCGTGCGTCGCGGTAGTCGTCATCGTAGTAGGCGTTGAAGACCGTGCAGCCCTCCGTCGATTTCACGTAGGCGAAGGAGACCGGATAATCGACCTTTCCCCTCACCCGCTTGTCGCTCAGCGTGCCGAGATGGGTGATGCGCAGTCGGTCCCAGTCGATGGGGTAGCATTTTCCGTCCCGCTCGTGCTGGTGGCGCGACACGTCGATACCGTAGATGCGCTCCTTGTTGTAGGTCAGTTTTTCCCCTTTGAAGACGCCCTTGCGCCATTCTCCCGCCTGCAAGTACTGGCGCGGAGCGATATAGAATCCGAACCCGTCGGGCAGTCCTGCCTCGAAATGGCCCTCGTAGTATTCCCCTTGGTGTCCCCAGCGCCGTCCGTAGCCGCTCGGCCGCTTCAGCGAGTCGAGCTGGCCGGTATAGGTGCCGATCGAGTCGCGGATCGTGCGGTCGTCGTGCTTGCCCACCTTCTTCTTGCTGGGCTTCGCCTGGCGCTGGGCGATGGCCTCCTTGCCGTCGCCGATACCCATGTGGGTCACGACCCCCACGGGCGTATGGTGGCGGGGCAGTTGCACGACCACATAGCCGTCCTCCTCATCGCTCCAGAGCTCACACTCCTTATTATATATACGCTTGCCCTGCGCGCTGCGGACCAGTTTGTAGCGGATCACGCGCCGCAGACTGAGCCGCTCGTCGGGCTGGATGGCAAGCAGATGCTTCGCTACCGTGCGCAGCGAATCGATGCGGTGGTCGATCCCCACCGAGTAGGTGGCGATGGCCCCATAGCCGTAGTCCTGCACGTTGTGTGTCCGCCGATAGTAGTGGAGCTCGTTCTGCTGCGTCTGCAGACTGGCCAGTTCGTTTTCGATGCGCTCCGCCTGGCGTCGCACCACCGTGTGGAGGTCTTGGCTCCCGCTATCCACCAGTTGCGAGGAGGCGGGGGCAGCCTTCGTGACGATGCGCCCGTGGCAGGAGGGAAACCTTCGGAAACGGTTCACCCAGTAGCCTGCCGACAGCTCCACGTGGGCCGCGGGTTGCAGGGTGTCCGTGCTGATATTCGTCAAGGCCGTGTCGCCCTCGATCTCGCCGACCGTCAGTACCGCTCCGCTGTCGTTGCGCAGCTCATACCACGACCTCACCTCCACCACCAGTTCGTTGCGGCGTACCTCCGCGTCCGAGACGGGCGTCAGTTGCCAGATGATGACGGCGATCACGGCCATCAGAACCACCGTCCCCCAGGTCCGCTTGCTCCGGAGCCGTCTGCCGAAGCTGCTCCGGGGGCGGCGCTCCTTTTCCTTGTCTTGTTCCTTGTTCTGTTCCTTGTCTTGTTCCATTGTGTTGGTTGAAGAAGATCGTAGTCCCAGCTCCATTCGTTGGAGCCCCTTGTCGGGCTATTCTGTTGGATGCGTCCGTTGGATCATGCCTTCGGCGTCTCCTGTGCCCACGCGATCTCGCCCGAACCGTAGCAGCGGTGGTGCGCCTGGTCATAGACCACACAAAACTGGCCCGGGGCCACCCCGTGGATCGGGTCGTCAGAGTGGACCATCATCCTTCCGTCGGACAGCGTCTCCACCGTGGCGCAGTGGAATTCGGGTGTATGGCGGATCTTGAACGTGATGCGGTCGGGCACGCTCGTCACGCCCTCCGTCAGGAAGTCGAAGTCGTGGATGGCGAAGTCGCGCTTATAGGCCGTCGCCGGGTCGTAGCCGTGGGAGACGTAGAGGATGTTCTGCTCCACGTCCTTGCGGATGACAAACCACGGTCCGCCTCCCAGTCCGAGGCCCTTCCGCTGTCCGATGGTATGAAACCACAGACCCTTGTGCTGTCCGATAATGCGCCCCGTCTCTTGCTCGATGATATCTCCGGGCTGTTCGCCGAGATAGCGGCGCACATACTCGTTGTAGTCGATGTTGCCCAGAAAGCAGATGCCCTGCGAGTCCTTGCGGCGCGCGTTGATCAGATGCTCGCGCTCGGCGACCTGCCTCACCTCGTCCTTCATGTAGTGGCCGATGGGGAAGAGCGCCTTCTTCAGTTGCCATGGATGTATCTGCGCCAGGAAATCGGTCTGGTCCTTCACGGGGTCCGGACTCGTCGTGAGCCATTTGCGCCCGTCTATCCACTCCGTCTGCGCATAGTGGCCCGTGGCGATGAGGTCGTAGTCGTGGCCCCGCTTCTCGTCGAAGGCACCAAACTTGATGAGGCGGTTGCACATCACGTCGGGGTTGGGCGTGAATCCCGCCCGCACCTTCTCCATCGTGTAGCGCGTCACCTGGTCCCAGTATTCCCGGTGGCAGTCCACCACCTCCAGCCGACAACCGTAGCGTTGTGCCACGACCGTCGCCATCTCCATGTCCTCCTCCGAGTTGCAGTCCCATTCCTCCTGCTCCTCCGGTCCTATCTTGATGTAGAAGCAGTCGGGGTGCAGTCCCTGGCGGGCCAACTCATAGACCACCACGCTACTATCGACACCGCCCGAAAGCAATACGGCGATGCGCTTGTCTTCAATGTTCTCCATAATCTATTTTTGTGTTCCTCGGGCTATCATCCCCTGTATCTCTGCGATCCGCTGCTTGCGGGCGATCGAGAAGTCGCTGCTGTGACCATCCACATAGTCGTAGAGGCGGAAGGCCTTGTCGAGCAACATCCCTCTCAGGGGCTGCTGCTTATAGCTCCCCTCGGCATAGAGCAGTTCGGCGAGCATCTCCAGTTTTTGCATCCGCTGTCCCTCCGCCCATTGCTCGTGGGCGTAGCCGATGGCCTCCTCCACGGTCATATTGCGCAGCAGCTCGTAGTCGCCGACATATTGGCGGTAGAGGTCGCGCAGTTCGTCATCGTTGCGCTTGCCCTCGGCCTTTTCCAAAAACCGGGCCACGGCGGCCATAAACTCCTCGATGATGCGTATGAAGTAGTCTCGTTGTTGCATAGTTGCTTTTTCTGTGCTTGTCTGCCCCCGTCTGTACGCAGGGATTTGAGGACACAAAGATACCACAATCGCCACGAAGCACCAAATTTATTCCCCATTTTCTCCATTCCCCCCGCAAAAAGAGTTGTTACTTGTTGTAAAAGTTGTTCAAGTTGTCTTCTATGTGTCCACGTCGAATTACTCCATTTTCCCGAAGAACCTTATTTATTGTACTTGTTGTCCCAAGCGTTGTTTTCCCCATGTCCCAAGTGTTGCTTTCCCTCATGCCCCGAAACGATTTTCCTCAAAAATCAGCCTCCACACGATTTTTTTTCGTGAGAAATGGCAATAAATGCGGGAAAAGCATTACCTTTGCGGGCAAAGTCGGGCATTGTGTGAAAGCAGGCCCGCAGAAAATCGTAGGAAATTAGCCACATGGAATTTGCAAGCAGGAGCTGAACTTTGATCCGCTTGAAGTTTTTAGGCCACATGTTTGCTTTTCTAAATGGCTGGTAAACAAAGAATGTCATGACTATGATCTTTGCAAGACGGACGCAATTCCTTTGTGGGACAAAGGCTTGGTCAAAAGACATAAAGTAGGGGAGTATTAGACACTGGATAGTTCTGACGCTCGTTCTACAGCCGACGAAACGACTGCTTTTCTATCGACATGAAAAGTATCTCTTTTCCAAAGGGCAACCATCTTCCTGGACAGGACGCAAATCCAGCCCAGAGGTAAAATTGTATGCCTATGCGTAGCCTCTTCTACTCCCCCTACAAGACAGATTGATCTGTCTCCCAACGTTGTTCAAGTTGTTTCCCTTTGTCCAAGTTGTTTTTCAACTTTTCCCAAAGACAGATTCATCTGTCTCCCAGCGTTGTTCAAGTTGTTTCCCTTTGTCCAAGTTGTTTTTCAACTTTTCCCAAAGACAGATTCATCTGTCTGACAAAGTTGTTCAAGTTGTCCCCGTTGTTCAAGTTGTTTTTCAACTTTTCCCCAAGACAGATTCATCTGTCTCCCAACGTTGTTCAAGTTGTTTCCCTTTGTCCAAAGTTGTTTTTCAACTTCTCCCAAAGACAGATTCATCTGTCTGACAAAGTTGTTCAAGTTGTCCCCGTTGTTCAAGTTGTTTTTCTTATATTCCCCACAGACAGATTTATCTGTCTCAAAGTTGTTTTGTAAAAAGAAATAATCAAAAATATGCGTGATTTCAAAAATATCAAGGTCGCTGTTGCCGGAACAGGCTACGTCGGCCTGAGCATTGCCACCCTCCTCGCCCAGCACCACCATGTGACGGCAGTCGATGTCATCCCCGAGAAAGTCGAGAAACTCAACCGCCGCGTTTCGCCCATCCAGGACGACTACATCGAGAAATACCTCGGCGACCGCAGCCTCCTGCCCTGCGTGGGCCCCGATGAGACTGCACAGCCAGGCCATGGCACGCTCGTCGCCACCCTCGACGGCAAATCGGCTTATGCCGACGCCGACTTCGTGGTAATCGCCGCCCCCACCAACTACGACCCCGTGAAGAACTACTTCGACACCACCCACGTCGAGGAAGTCATCGACCTCGTGCTGGCCGTCAACCCCAACGCCGTGATGATCATCAAATCGACCATCCCCGTGGGCTACACCCGCAGCCTCTACCTCCGCTATGCGCGCCAGGGCGTGAAGCAGTTCCGCCTCCTCTTCTCCCCCGAGTTCCTGCGCGAGAGCAAGGCCCTCTACGACAACCTCTACCCGAGCCGCATCATCGTCGGCTACCCGAAGCAGATGAACCACCCCGACTTCGCCGATGAAGACCAGGCCATCGCCTCCATCGCCGACGTCGATCTCCTCCGCCAGGCTGCCGGCACCTTCGCCGCCCTCCTCGTAGAGGGCGCCATCGGCAATGGCGACACCTTCACCTTCGACGGCCCGCTCCCCATCGCCGACGGCGTCTGCCCGCGCGAAAAGACCAAGGGCATTCCCGTCCTGGGCATGGGCATGAAGGAGGCCGAGGCCGTGAAACTCTTCGCCAACACCTACCTCGCCCTCCGCGTCAGCTACTTCAACGAACTCGACACCTACGCCGAGGTCAAGGGCCTCGACAGCCGCGCCATCATCGAGGGCGTGGGCCTCGACCCCCGCATCGGCACCCACTACAACAACCCCTCCTTCGGCTATGGCGGCTACTGCCTCCCGAAGGACACGAAGCAGTTGCTCGCCAACTACCAGGACGTGCCCCAAAACATGATGACCGCTATCGTCGAATCCAACCGCACGCGCAAGGACTATATCGCCGACGCCGTGCTGACCAAGGCCGGCTGGTACGCCTATAGCGCCAACAACCAGTATGGCAGCGAGGGCAGGGGAGAGGCCCCCGTCATCGGTGTCTATCGCCTGACGATGAAGTCCCATTCCGACAACTTCCGCCAGTCCGCCATCCAGGGCATCATGAAGCGTGTCAAGGCCAAGGGCGCCGAGATCATCATCTACGAGCCCACGCTCCCCGACGGCACCACCTTCTTCGGCAGCCTCGTCGTCAACGACCTCGCCACCTTCAAGTCCCGCAGCAAGGCCATCATCGCCAACCGCTTCGACGACTCCCTCCGCGACGTCGCCTCCAAGGTCTATACCCGCGACATCTTCCGCCGCGACTAGCTTTTTTATATAAAGACAACTAATACAACCTTTACAATATTTTACAACCAAGATACCTTAGCAGGATATAGACAGTGCAAACTGTCCTCTTTGTTGTATTTTGTTGTTTCCCTTGCAGCAGGTTTGTGTCACGCGTAGCGTGTTGTCCCCGCGAAGCATTGTAAAATATTGTACTTGTTGTCCTAGTTGTTTTCCCTATATCAGCAAGAAGGCGCAGCAAGGACGGGCTGCTTTTCCTGAAAAAGCTGCCGCAAAAGTTGTTCTTTGTTGTTTCCCTTGCAGCAGGATTGTCTGAGTTTCAGGTTGTTATACGTTGTACTTGTTGTTTTAGTTGTTTTCCTATATCAGCAAGAAGACTCAGCAAGGACGGGCTGCTTTTCTTGAAAAAGCTGCCGCAAAAGTTGTTCTTTGTTGTTTCCCTTGCAGCAGGCTTGTCTGAGCTCACAGGTTGTTATACGTTGTACTTGTTGTTCAAGTTGTTTTCCCTATATCAGCAAGAAGACCCAGTATAAAGTGTTGACGAATAGGTTAACGCGCGATTAACGGTGATTAATGTTAAACCTCAAAAAGTTTAAATTTAATTAAATACGAGCGCCCCCAGCGACGTGGTCACGATTTTTTTCGTACCTTTGAAAAATTAAAACAACAAAGGCCTAATGACACTGACCACACCAACAGAAAACGACCAACCCGCTCTTTTGCCCCATCCGAACGATAGTGCAAAGCAGCCCAAATACACGAGCCTATGAAGCGCCACCCCGTTCATACCCTCCTGTGTTTGACGCCCCTCGCCTTGACCCTCGCCTCCTGCGAGAAAGTCGAGGTGATCGACGAAGCCCCCGCCGACGGCGAGACCACCACCGTCCGCATCCTCGCCCGCACCGCCACCCCCTCCGACGACCTCTACCCGCTGCGCCTCTATGCCTTCACCAATGACGGCACCCTGTGCTCCAGCCAGACCGTCTCGGCCGCCGACGAGAAAATCAGCCTGTCGATACCCCAAGGCGTGGAGACCCGTGTGGTAGCCGTCACCGCCGACGAGACCACCTATACCATCCCCGCCTCCCCGTCCATCGATGGCGTCATCACCCCCAACGCACCCCAGCTTCCTTCCGACGCCCCCGACTTCGCCCGCACGATGGCCCGTGGCTACGTCACGTCCCACCCCCTGCAGGCCGCCCTCGCCGACCTCTCGCCCAGTTCCCCCACCGCCGCGCTCAGCATGCAACTCCACTACCAGATGGCCTCGGTCCGCTTCACGCTCTCCGGCCTCCCTGCCTCCTGTGGCAAAGCCTACGTCCGTGTCGCCTCCCCCTACGAGGCCCTTGCGCTCAGTGGCGAACTCACGGGATCACAGAAGTCCGTCGTCCCCCTCACCCGCTCCGCCGAAGGCCGCTGGGTCTCTAATGAGGCTTTCCTCTTCCCCACCACGGGCACCCAGACCAATTTTACCATTGCCTACGAAGATGACGCCGAGGAGCAATATGCGCAAGTCACCTACCAAGCCCCCTTGCGTGCCGGCGTCCCCTACGAACTCAACGGAACCCTCTCTGGCGGCACCCTCGAAGTCACGGGTAGCGTCACGCCCGCCCAATGGGGCACCCCCCGAGACGCTCTCTTTCACCTTCTCCCCCGATGTCCCGACCGTTATTGGAGGCACAAGCTCTGGCGACACTCCCTATGAGGTGGAAACCCTTCCCGCCCCGCTCTCGCTCTGGGACGGCCATGTCGTCGTCGATACCACCTTGTGTGGCGACGACAGCAGTACCCTCCTGCTACTCTCCGTCGCCGACTATGACGGCCTCACCTCCGCCCTCAATGCCGAGACCCCAGGCATGGCCTCCGGCCTGGCTGCCGACTACCAAGAGGGCGCCCTCGCCTCCTGGCGCATCCCCACGGATGACGAAGCCCGCCAGTTGCGCGCCGCCTACCTTGCCCATCCCGATTCCTTCGAAGACCTGCTCGCCCAGTCCGGTGGCGACCCCGTAGCCATCACGGACGGCAAGGGCAACAACATCCGCTACCTCTGTGCCGAGGCACGCCATACCTATAGCTTCAAGCCCGGCTCTGCCTACAACGCCATCAAAGAGGCTGGCGCCAGTGTCCGCGACTACCACCTCCGCCTCGTCACCACCGTGCGAGTCAAACAAAAACAGCGGTAGCATGATCTCTAAACATGTATAAAAAAGGAAGTATTCAGAGTTTCTCTCGGATTTTCCCTCCAAAATTTGCCGTTGTCATATAAATCCCATACCTTTGTAAAAAATCAAAGTTATGCGAAATTCAGAAGAACGATATATCAGTTTGCTGACCGATTTCGGTTTCAAGCGCGTCTTCGGCACTGTTCCCAACAAGGACTTGCTCATCGACTTTCTCAACTCCCTCTTTGATGGCGAGCAGGTCGTAAAGGACGTGACATTTCTCAACAGCGAACATGTCGGGGATATCAGTTCCGACCGCAAGGCCATTTTCGACGTCTATTGTGAGAACGAGCAAGGCGAGAAGTTTATCGTCGAGATGCAGAATGCCTATCAGACTTTTTTTAAAGACCGTTCTCTCTACTACGCAACCTTCCCGATTCGTGAGCAAGCCGAGAAGGGTGACGTATGGGACTACCAGCTCAAACACGTCTATGTGGTAGCTTTGCTCAACTATAAGATGAGCGACTCCGCCTTCTCTCCTGACACTATCAACCACGATATTGGCCTGCTTGACAAGCAGACTCATCGCGTGTTCAACGACAAACTAACCTTCAAATACGTCGAAATCTCGAAGTTTGACAAGTGTTTGGAAGAACTAGAGTCCAATTACGACAAGTGGCTCTATGTCCTTCGCAACCTTTCCCGCCTCGATAGCCAACCCGACTATTTGCGCAATGAGATTTTCAACCGTCTGTTCTCCGAAGCAGAGATAGCTCACTTCTCCAAAGTGGAGCTCCGCGAATATGAGGACAGCCTCAAAGCCTATCGCGATATCAAAAACTCGCTGGATACCGCAAAAGCTGAAGGCCTTGCGGAAGGATTTGGTAAGGGCCGTGTTGAAGGTCACGCCGAAGGTCTTGTTGAAGGTCGTGCCGAAGGTCTTGCTAAAGGTCGTGCTGAAGGTCGTTCGGAAACTCTTGTTGAGGTTGCCAAAAACCTCTTGTCAATTGGTACACCTATTGAAAGTATCATGAAGGCGACCGGCTTGAGTGAGGAAGAAATCAAAAGTATGACTTAGAAAATGTCCCATATTGGAATGTAATTTTATAAATAACTAAAAACAAGTATTAACGCCCGATTAATCTATGATTAACGGCAATTAAAGTTTAAAACAATGAGAATACCACAAGCACTTCTGCTCCTTTCCCTGGTGGCCCTCTTCTCCTGCTCCTCCGACGAGGACGCCACGACCGCCACAGAGCTCGAACCCACTACTGTGAATGTGACCTTCACCGGCCTAGACATTTCTATCACCCCCGACCTGAAAGCCAACGCCCCCTTGCGCGCCTCCGCCACGCAGTCGGGCGTCACACGCATTGCCTTCAAGGTCCTTGATGCCACTGGTAAAGAGGTCTATAGCGAAGACAAGAATGTCGGCTCCGACAACGACTTCGACCATGTCGTCTGCCCGCTCCATGTCGGCAAATACACCTTCGTTGCCGTAGCCCACAAGGCCAAAAACCTTGATTCCCCCGTAGCGACTGTCACCTCCACCGACAAGGCCCTCCTGACAGAAAGCTACGTCCCGAAACTCGTCTATGCCAAAACCATGGACGTGACCGTAGCGGGCAATACCACCCAAAATGTCACGATGGACTTCGACAAGCGCATCACTTCCAGTTTCAGGCTGAAAGTCATGGATGCCTATCCCGACGAAGTCACGAAGGTGCGTCTCACCGCCGATGCCTCCAAGCCCAAGGCGAAGTCCCCCTTCCAGTTCAGTCCCGCCACGGGTTTTGCCCCGTCAGCCCTCAGCTACACGAACACCATCTCCCGTGCAGAAAACAACCTCTCCAGTTTCACGGGAAAGGAAATAGGACTCCACTTCTTCCTTACCAAAGACGAGCAGCAGATGGACATTGTCATCGACATGCTAAACGATAATGACGAGGTGCTCTACACGCGTACTCTTAGCAACCTCACCTTCTATCGCCACAAGGAGACACGCGCCACAGGTACGTTCTTCACGAACTCTACCACTACCACCTTCAACTTCAACACGTCCGACGATACCCCCATCGACGTCCCTTTGAACCCCTAACGGGCAATCATATCCCCTCCCGAATGACGGCATGCGAAGAGCGATACTTCGGAGGGGAACAAGCATTAACGAATCAATTAACGTCCGATTAACGGCGATTTACAACCAAGACACCTTAGCAGGAAATGACAGTGCAAACTGTCCTCTTTGTTGTTCTTTGTTGTTTCCCTTTCAGCAGGCTTGTCTGAGCTCACAGGTTGTTATATGTTGTACTCGTTGCTCAAGTTGTTTTCCCTATATCAGCAACTTGATCAGCAAGAAGGCGCAGTATAAAGATTAACGAATAGATTAATGTCCGATTAACGGCGATTCATGTGAAAACGAAAGGTGCTGAGGGCGCCTCGCGCGCCCCCAGCACCCTACTGCTTAGTCACCCAAGTTGCCGTCGCCACCATCGGGGTTCGTCTCCGAAGACTCTCCGCCCGAGGTCGTCTTGGTGAAGTAAGCCGTCAGCGACATGTCACCATTCACCGTCACGGTACGCGACGCCGACGTGTCACCGTCACTCCAGCGGCTGAAGGTATAGTCGCCCGAGGCCACGGCATGATGCTCACGCGGCTCCCCTTGTCAAAGGAACCACCCCCCGAGACCGTACCACCGTTGACCGGACTTGCCGACAGACGCAGCGTCTTCTTCCCCTCCACCGAGGGAGCCACCGGCACGGAGTTCTCCACAGGGTTCAGCACACCGTTCGGACGCAGATATACATCACTCACGCCACCGTAGCTGTCCGTAGCACGCTGGTAAGCTGCCTGCCCCTGATACTCCTTCAGCAAGTTGTTCTCGCAGATGAGGTGCTGCGTCGAGACCAGCGTCTTCGCCGCCTCCTTGCGGGAGTGAATCCACACCAGACCATGATCACCGAACTCATGAGTAGCCAGCGCTGCCAAACGCCCCTCCTGCACCGAGAAGCCACGTGCGTCCACGACTGTGAGGAGCTTCGCCTCAGAAGCCTTGTCCAGCACGACGCAGCAGGCGTCCACCGCCGCCATCGGAAGCATCGTCACGTCGTTCACCTCCTGTCTGACCAGGAAGAACGTGATCTGGTCGCCATACTCGTAGAGACCGTTGCTCTGCACCACGGCGTTCGAAAACTCCTTCACCGTCGTCTCGTCAGTGATAGCCAAGTCGCCCAGACTGATGTCCGTCACGGCCTGGTTGCCCTTCCCGCTGACCGAGATCGACTTGATGAGACCGTGCGACACCTCGTAGGGCGCCACGAGGCAGGCCCCCGCCTGCGCCTCCTGCTTGGTGAGATAAACTGGTGCCTTGCCGAGATTCACCGACACGAACTTGTTGTAGTCGCTGCGTCCATTGCGGGCCCCACCGAAGGCGAGCTTCAGATAAGGCGTCAGCACCTGATACAGACGAATAACGTTCGTCCACTTCATGCGCTGCTTCTGCTGACCATTGGTCTTCGCATTGGTCGTCTGAGTGATTTTCTCAGACACGACGGTCTGACCACCGTTCTGCTTGAAGGTAAAGCTACCTACTGAACCCTGGAGCTTGGTTAAAATACCATTGAGTCTTGCCATAATTGTAAAGTTTTAAAAATTTGAAAATGTTTTGAGTTGGGAGCATTCTCCCTTGTTTCTCCCTTGCTTCTTCTATTGTTTCCGTATCGTTTCCGTATTGTTTCCGCTTCCGGAAGCGAGAACGATAGGAGAACGATAGGAGGACGATACGGGATTGATACGAGATCGATACGGAAACGATACGAGACCGATACGTAAACGATTTGTTTAGCCGCCGTTCTGCGGACTTGGTGGGACTGCGATTTTGTTTCATTGCCTTGAAAGTTTTTGAAGTTGATACGGCTTCTCTTGTCAGCTGCTGCTGATAATGTCTGTTGAAGACGGTGCAAAGGTTACGATGGCGCAACCGAATGCAAATCCATTCATAAGCGTTTACAATCCATTCATATCCATTCATAATCCGTGCAAGGCGAGAAGTTTATCGTCGAGATGCAGAATGCCTATCAAACTTTTTTTAAAGACCGTTCTCTCTACTACGCAACCTTCCCAATCCGCGAGCAAGCCGAGAAGGGTGATGTTTGGAACTATCAGCTCAAACATGTCTATGTGGTGGCCTTGCTCAACTATGAGATGAGCGATCCAGCCTTCTCTACTGAAAGCATCAACCACGACATCGGCCTACTTGACAAGCAAACTCATCGTGTGTTCAATGATAAATTGACTTTCAAGTACGTTGAGATTTCGAAATTCAACAAAAGTTTAGAGGAGCTTGAGACCAACTATGACAAATGGCTCTATGTCCTTCGCAACCTCTCCCGCCTTGATAGCCAACCAGACTATTTGCGCAATGAGATATTCAACCGCCTGTTCTCCGAAGCCGAGATAGCCCAATTCTCCAAAGTCGAGCTCCGCGAATATGAGGATAGTCTCAAAGCCTATCGCGATATTAAGAACTCATTGGATACTGCAAAAGCCGAAGGTCGTGCTGAAGGTCGTGCTGAAGGTCGTGCTGAAGGTCGTTCAGAAACTCTTGTTGAGGTCGCCAAAAACCTCTTGTCAATTGGCACCCCCATTGATAGTATCATGAAAGCGACGGGCATGACCGAGGAAGAAATCAAATGTTTGATGTAGCATCTCTTCCCAGTACTAATAGGAAATATATCCCCATTCGAGTGGCGGCATAGCGCAGAGCGATACTGCGATGGGGAACAATGTCGTATTACCGTCCGAATGACGGAAAAGTATTAACGACAGATTAACGTCCGATTAACGGCGATTAATGTGAATACCCTTGGCAGTTTGACTGCCAACCATACCCTCAACGTCTCTTGACCCTGAGTCGAGACTCCGTATTATACGTATAACCCCTATAAACAGAAATGCAGCACAATTTTTCAACAAGCAATTATTATTTAAACGCTACTCACCAAGCGAACAGCATGGCTGCGCAACGGGAGGTAGCTTCCATGTTGTTGCATCCATACTCGCGGGAGCAGAAACTCCAACAAATCAACTCACTGCGCCAGAAGGCAGCTTCAAAAGAGATTGTCAACGAGCAGAGGCGCAAGCAGCAGTTATAGAACAATGGACTAAAAACTACAGGCTGTTGGGTTGTTTTTAGAAAAATACTATTATGTCAGATAAAGAGTTTTTAGAGCGAATGCTCTCAATGCTCCCAGAAGAGTTTCAAGACATTTACGATGATACGATTCCCGAAGCAAAGGAGGTTCGCAAGAAGATGGGTAAGAAAACTTCTTCTGCACCATCTTATTCCTGCGCCATGCCAATGCTTGATGATATACGTAGTCTCGACTACAAAGACCAAGCCAAGGTATGCAAGGCATTCCATCAGTACTTGACAAAGAGTCCACTTGCTGCTACCTTCTTCACACGTCGTTTCGAGGAAACCTACTCTCATATCAATATGAAAAACCTGGATGCCACTGTTGAGTGGATTCGTTATACTGTCAATGATATGGATAACGCTATTTCAGAGATAGATTATGACGACCCTATGCTCTTCTTTGAGATTGCTAATACCTTGGGCAAAGTTATCGCTAAGAATAAAGGATAAATCCTCAATGGTATAAAGACTTACGTGAACGTAAGCACTCAAATTAGGGCTCATTTTTAAAAGGTGTATCTTTGCTGCCAAATTTAAAAATTGATTTATGTACAGCAGCGAAGAATTGAAACATTTTTGATAAATTGTGAACATTGCAAGCTTGCTTGAACTTTGCCACATTGAGGTACTGTATGTAGTATTCCAGCCTTCAGGGTCTTTACAAAAATGAAGTGCTTCTGCAAAGTATTAACGACCGATTAATGTTCGATTAACGGCGATTAATGTGAACACCCTAGGCAGCTTGTCTGCCAACCATATCCTCAACGTCTCTCGGCCCTGTGCTGAGACATCGTATTATACGTGTAACCCCTATAAACATAAACAGAAAACATGGTAAAGTATAACATAAATCTCGAGGGAAAAACCGTCCTTGTGACAGGCGCTGCTGGCTTTATCGGCAGCAACCTCGCCAAGCGGCTTTTCCGCGATGTCAAGAACATCAAGGTTATCGGTATCGATTCCATCACCGACTACTACGATGTCAACATCAAGTATGAGAGGCTGAAAGAAATAGAAGCCTTGCATGGCAACTGGACTTTTGTTCATGCCTCCATCGCTGACAAAGACGCAGTGGAGAAAATCTTCACGGAAAACAAGATTGCCGTTGTCGTGAACCTTGCCGCTCAGGCAGGAGTCCGCTACAGCATCACCAATCCCGATGCTTACATTCAGAGCAACCTTATCGGCTTCTATAATATCCTGGAAGCCTGCCGTCACCATGAGGTAGAGCATTTGGTCTATGCCTCTTCCTCCTCGGTCTATGGAAGCAACAAGAAGGTGCCGTACTCCACGGACGACAAGGTGGATAACCCCGTATCCCTCTATGCCGCGACGAAGAAGAGCAACGAGCTAATGGCGCATGCCTACTCCAAACTCTATAACATCCCGTCAACGGGCCTCCGCTTCTTCACTGTCTATGGTCCTGCAGGCCGTCCCGACATGGCCTACTTTGGTTTCACCAACAAACTGGTCAAGGGCGAGACCATCAAGATTTTCAATTACGGCAACTGCAAGCGCGACTTCACCTATGTCGATGACATTGTTGAAGGAGTGGTCCGCATTATGCAGCACGCCCCCGAGAAGCAGAACGGCGAGGACGGACTTCCCATTCCGCCCTACAAGGTGTATAACATCGGCAACAACTCCCCCGAGAATCTCCTCGACTTCGTCACGATTCTCCAGGAAGAATTGGTGCGCGCAGGCGTGCTACCCAAAGACTACGACTTTGAGGCGCATAAGGAACTTGTCCCTATGCAGCCTGGAGATGTCCCCGTCACTTATGCTGATACTACTCCTTTGGAGCAGGACTTTGACTTTAAGCCGAATACAAGTCTGAGGGAAGGATTGAGACGCTTTGCTGAATGGTACGCAAAGTATTACGACACAGAAAAGAAATAAACAAAGAATATTATGAGCATTTTTGCAGGAAAAACTCTAATGATAACCGGTGGAACAGGATCCTTCGGTAACGCAGTGTTGAACCGCTTCCTCCGTACGGATATCGGAGAAATCCGCATCTTCTCCCGCGATGAGAAGAAGCAGGATGATATGCGTCACGAGTACCAGGTGAAATACCCTGACGTGGCAAACAAAATCAAGTTTTTTATCGGAGACGTACGCAACTTGCAGTCATGCCGCAATGCCATGCCTGGCGTGGATTACATCTTCCATGCCGCAGCATTGAAGCAGGTCCCGAGCTGTGAGTTCTTCCCGATGGAGGCCGTCAAAACCAATGTCATCGGTACGGACAATGTCCTGACTGCCGCCATCGAGGCTGGCGTAGGCGCTGTTATCTGCCTCTCTACCGATAAGGCCGCCTATCCCATCAACGCCATGGGTATCACCAAGGCCGTGGAGGAGAAGATCGCCGTTGCCAAGAGTCGCTACTCTGGCAAAACCAAGATTTGCTGCACCCGCTACGGCAACGTCATGTGCTCCCGCGGTTCTGTTATTCCCCTGTGGATAGATCAGATTCGCAATGGCAATCCCATCACGCTGACTGAACCCAAGATGACCCGCTTCATCATGTCGCTGGAGGAGGCCGTCGATCTCGTCCTCTTCGCTTTCGAGCATGGCCACAACGGTGACATCCTCGTGCAGAAAGCCCCCGCTTGCACCATCCAAACCCAGGCCGAGGCCGTTTGTGAGCTCTTCGGAGGCAAGAAGGAGGACATCAAAGTGATCGGCATCCGCCACGGAGAGAAGATGTACGAGACATTGCTTACCAAGGAGGAGTGCGCCAAGGCCGAGGACATGGGCAACTTCTACCGTGTTCCCGCTGACAACCGCGGACTGAATTACGATAAGTTCTTCAAAGAGGGTGACACCAAGCGTTCCGAGATCGAAGAGTTCAACTCCGACAACACCTACCGCCTAAACCTTGAGGAAACCAAGGCCAAGATCGCCTCTTTGGAGTATATTCAGAAAGAATTGAAAGGCGAGGGCAACTTCGTGCAGTAATCTTTCGAACACAGACTTCAAAAGTTTTACGAACACAGATATAACGGATCTAACAGATATTTCTAAATCCGTGTAATCCGTGCAATCCGTGTTCGCTAATAGAACAGTGGTGTGCAATCTGTGTTCAAAATATAAACGACATGCGTATATTAGTAACTGGTGCCAAAGGCTTCGTCGGCAAGAACCTTTGCGCCCAACTCAATAACATCAAAGACGGCAAGGCCCGTTGCTACGGCGACTTGTCGATCGAGGAAGTCTTCGAGTACGATCTCGATTCCACCCCCGAGCAACTTGACACATGGTGCAAGGAATGTGACTTCGTGTTCAATCTCGCTGGCGTAAACCGCCCCAAGGACAATGACGAGTTTATGAAGGGTAACTTCGGCTTTGCCTCCATCTTGCTTGACACACTGAAGGCTCATAAGAACACTTGTCCCGTGATGCTCTCAAGCTCACAGCAAGCATCCTTGACAGGACGTTTTGGTAACAGTGAGTATGGTCGTAGCAAAAAGGCTGGTGAGGACCTCTTCCTGGAGTATGGCAAAGAAACAGGTGCCAAAGTATTGGTCTATCGCTTCCCCAATCTCTACGGCAAATGGTGCAGGCCCAACTACAACTCCGCCGTAGCCACTTTCTGCAACAACATCGCCAATGACCTCCCCATCACGGTCAACGACCCAAGTGTAGAACTTGAACTGCTCTACATCGATGACCTTGTCGAGGAGATGATCCACGCCTTGAAGGGTGAGGAGCACCATTGCGAGTTTGACGGCCTGGAAGTCATCCCCATGAATGAAACGAACACGGATATCACAGATAACACGGATAGTGAAAAATCTGTTCAATCTGGTAAATCTGTGTTCGAAAAAGTAGGCCGCTACTGCTATTGTCCCGTCACCCACAAGGCGACCCTCGGCAAAATCGTGGACTTGCTCCACCAGTTTGCGGACATGCCCAAGACCCTACTCATCCCCGAGATCCCCGCCGACTCCTTCGCCAAGCGCCTGTACAGCACCTTCCTGTCATACCTCCCCAAGGAAAAGGCCATCTTCGATTTGAAGATGAACGTCGATGCCCGCGGATCATTCACCGAACTCGTCCACACCCTCAACTGCGGACAGGTGAGCATCAACATCTCCAAGCCCGGCATCACCAAGGGCGAGCATTGGCACAACACCAAGTGGGAACAGTTTATTGTGGTTGCAGGTCACGGCCTCATCCAGCTCCGCAAGGAAGGCACCGACGAAGTCCTCAACTACGAGGTGAGTGGTGACAAAATCCAGTCCGTCATCATGCTCCCCGGCTATACCCACAACATCATCAACCTCTCCGACACCGAAGACCTCGTCACCGTCATGTACTGCAACGAGATATTCGATCCGAACAGGCCCGACACCTACTTTGACAAAGTCGAAAAATAACGAACACAGATTACACGGATTACACGGATTTTTAATGCCACGAGTATCGAGTAGGTCAGCCCCCTCTCGGGGGCTTTCCCCTCTAAGAACCGTACATGAGAGTTTCCCCTCATACGGCTCAAGCAAACTATGGCTTGCTTTTATATAGCAAATTCGCATAGTCAGAAAGTTATTTACTTCTTTTCTTATACACATAACTACGATAACATTTATCATGTACCAATAATCGGGTCTTATTATCTTCTGTAAACATCGTGCGCCAAGGAGTCTGCTTTGTTATGGGTTGACCACATAACGGACATTTCCTTTCTTGTTTTTCCCATATGTAGATGAGAGATTTCCGTCCCTTTAGACTGAATTTCATTTTGGTTACAGCCCTCTGTTCGGTATAGTCATCCCATGCTGGGTCAAATGGATTATAAGCAGCTTTGAGTTGTGGATATTTCTTAATTTTGATGTCAGTAAGTGATACAAGAGAATGGTAGAAATTACCGTTCTTTCTACTTACTTCCGTGGAGAAAATCCAATCTCTGTTTCCCATCTTATGGAAATATCTGTTTTTAATCCATGCAAGCCCCTTGTTGTGATGTCTGCGCAAACACCATCTCCAAATCTTTTGGAAAATAGCATTGTCCGTCTTTCTGAATGTTTCAGTAGCGGCACAGAATTGATAATAATTTCCCCACCCTTTAATGATAGGATTGAGCGTGAAGATAAGGTCGCCTTGGGTTGCGGACGAGTTTTTCTTTATCACATCCTTAATCTTTGCGGTAAATTTCTTCACTCTGTCCTTTGATGGTTTCGTGAGCAGTGTTCCATTATATTTCCTGACATTAAATCCGAGAAAATCAAATCCATTGTCAATGTGTGTAACGAGAGTTTTCTCTTCGGATAGTGTTAGTCCTCTTTCTGCCAAGAAATTCGCAATAAGTGGCTTAACTTCTTCTCTGAGAATGTCCTCGCTATCACCTGTGATAATGAAATCATCATATCTTACAAGATTTATTTTGTGACGAATTTCCTTTCCATTCTTAGTTGTTATAGGGAAATTCTTTGCGAGTAAATCTTGTATTCCATCAAGTGCCATGTTTGCCAAGATAGGAGAGATTATGCCACCTTGCGGTGTACCCTCTTCTGTTGGGAAAAGTTCATCTTTGAAGATAAAACCACATTTCAGCCATTTCTTCAGCATGGTCTTGTCCATAGGGATATTTTCCAATAACCATTCGTGGCTTATGTGGTCAAAGCATCCTTTGATGTCACCCTCCAATACCCATTCAGGAGAAAATCTCCTTGAAAGTAGTGTATGAATTCTTATCATAGCGTCCGCAGTGCTTCTTCCTTTTCTAAATCCATAGGAGAAATTGTCTCCTTTTGTTTCTGCAACTGGCTCAAGTGCCATGGCATAAAGAGCCTGCATAGCTCGGTCTTTCATTGTGGGTATTCCTAAAGGGCGGAGTTTTCCATTACTTTTCTTGATATGAACACGTTTAAAGGTTGAGGTTTATACCCTCTTTTTCGTAGTGTGTCAATGGCTTTATACTTCGACATGTCTGTTGTCCAAAGGACTTTATCCACTCCCGAAGTGTTCTTGCCTTGATTGGAAGTCACACGTTTTACTGCTAATGCCTTAGCGTAAAACGAGTGGGTAAGTGTCCATTGCAATGCTTTTACCTTGTTCCACTTACCTTCTTTCTGCGCTTTTACAATGCGAACTTGTAGCTTCTTAACAGCAGCTTCGGCTCTGTTCCAGTCAATGGAAGTCCAGCCCCCACTATTGTCAGTAGGCGCACACGATGTTTTTATGTTACGTTCGTTCATTTGCATTCCTTCTTTGAGAAGTCCCACATATCATTCTGCTTTCCTTGCGGTTGGCTTACCTATTTGGTTAATAGGAAACATATGGGCTTACCTAGTTTTACATGAGTGCCATGAAAGGGTTAGGTTCTGTCTCTCCGCCGGTGGTTCCGATGTTCGTGTATCCTCAAAGTTCACAAGGATAGCCAACCACTTTACCTTTTTGGTTCAAGCCTTATAGTGTCTTTAGCTTGTTCGACTTAACGACGTTTATCAACAGTTCGCTATCGCTAACCATACCTTTCAGCCAAGCTCCCCAACCGCCTAACACTGGCAGTTATTGAAATCCCCTCACGGTTCTTTCTGCGTCTTGCGACAGGGCTACCTTGTCTGGGCAGCTTAACACAATCCCTTAAAGACTGCATTTGCCCATAGGCTACTACTGACGAAACAGCAGGTCAAGTCATTGCTTGACAGCCACTCATGTAACTTTCTAGTCACACAAACTTGTAATCATAGATACATAAGTGACATGTTGTATAATAAGGAACAGAGCTACGCAATAAATGGTGCAGCTATGCATGTTTACAATGTTTTGGGTCCTGGATTTCTTGAAGCAGTATATCAGGAGGCTCTCGAATTGGAATTTAGAAAGCGCGGAATTCCTTACGAAAGAGAGAAGGAGTTGAAAATATACTATGAAGGAAGGGAATTGCATCAAACTTATAGGGCGGACTTTGTTTGTTATGGCAACGTTATGGTAGAGTTGAAAGCGGTTGCTCATTTAGATGATGCACATAGAAGTCAAGTCTTCAATTATCTAAAAGCAACTGGTCATAAACTTGGATTACTGTTTAATTTCGGACATTATGATGGATTAGAATGGGAGCGTAAGCTCTATTAATCCGTTTTATCCGAAAAATCCGTGTTCGTACAAAAAATATACATTTATGGAAAAGCAACCCAAATTCGATTATTCAGATATTAAGTTTAAAGACAACGGCAAATTAAAACTCATTATCGTTGTCGGCACGCGCCCCGAGATCATCCGTCTCGCTGCCGTCATCAACAAGTGCCGCAAGTACTTTGACGTGATTCTCGCCCACACAGGGCAGAACTACGACTATAACCTCAACGGCATATTCTTCAAGGACCTGAAGCTCGCCGAGCCCGAGGTCTATATGGATGCCGTCGGTGACGACCTTGGCGCTACCTGCGGCAACATCATCAACTGCTCCTACAAGCTCTTTGCCCAGACAAAGCCCGACGGAGTATTGGTGTTAGGCGATACCAATTCATGCCTCAGCGTCATTGGAGCCAAGCGACTCCATATTCCCATTTTCCACATGGAGGCAGGCAACCGCTGCAAGGACGAGTGCCTTCCCGAGGAGACCAACCGCCGTATCGTCGATATCATCTCCGACGTGAACATGGCCTACTCTGAGCACGCACGAAGATACCTCGCCGACTGCGGACTGCCCAAGGAGCGCACCTATGTCACAGGATCCCCCATGGCGGAAGTCCTCCACAACAACCTCGCCGATATCGAGGCCAGCGACGTCCACCAGCGCCTCGGTCTGGAGAAAGGCAAGTACATTCTCCTGTCCGCTCACCGCGAGGAAAATATCGACACAGAGAAGAACTTCCTCTCCCTCTTCACTGCTATCAACAAGATGGCGGAGAAGTACGACATGCCCATCCTCTACAGTTGCCATCCCCGCTCTCGCAATCGCCTTGCCGCCTCAGGCTTCCAGCTTGACCCGCGCGTCATTCAGCATGAGCCCCTCGGCTTCCACGACTACAACTGCCTTCAGATGAACGCCTTTGCCGTCGTCAGTGATAGCGGAACACTTCCCGAGGAATCCTCTTTCTTCACCAGTATCGGCCACCCCTTCCCCGCCATCTGTATCCGTACCTCTACTGAGCGACCCGAGGCCATCGACAAGGGTGACTTCATCATTGCTGGTATCGACGAGAAGTCCTTGCTCCAAGCCGTTGATACTGCCGTCGAGCTCTGCCGTGACGGCCAACATGGCATCCCCGTTCCCGACTATGTGGACGAGAATGTCAGCACCAAGGTCGTGAAGATCGTACAGAGCTATGTGGGTATAGTCAATAAAATGGTTTGGCGAAAATTCTGATGCGGCGAGAGCTATGCCGAGCTTACTCAGGCATTGCCGAGTCGCGAACTGAAATGGACTTGGGTCAAGTTCTAAGATATATGGAAGTTGTTGTACAGGTAGTTCTATGAGCAAATGTGGTACAATACCACCAGCAGCTACAAATAAAGGCAGTAACAATACCGAAAATAGCATTGTACACAAATAAAACTATGGCGTATCCGATAGAAAAAAAGTTTGTGGTGTGCGTAACATCAAGTGCATTGTTTGATATGCAAGAAAGCGATAGAGTCTTTCAAGAGGAAGGCGTTGATGCGTACAAGAAATATCAAGAAGCAAATATCGACAATACATTGGAAAAAGGTGTAGCATATCCATTTATCAAGAGGCTTTTATCATTGAACGAGTCTTTTCCAGAAGAAAAACCTATAGAGGTTGTCCTTTTTTCGAAGAATAGTCCAGCGGCAGGTAATAGGGCAATGCGTTCAATACAAAAATGGGGATTAGATATTACAAGATTTGTGTTTACCTCTGGGAAACCAAATTTTCAGTATCTTCCAGCATACAATTCTACATTATTCCTTACTTCAAATTCTTCAGATACTGAGGCTGCCCTGATGGCGGGACATGCAGCAGGAACAGTGTTAAACCAGACAATTGTTGATGATGAGGATGATGCTGAATTTCGATTAGCTTTTGACTTTGATAGTGTTCTTGCAGATGATGAGTCGGAAAAATTCTATCAAACAAAAGAAATGGACAATTATATGGAGCATGAAGCAGAAAATGCTCATAAGCCTTTGTCTAATGGGCCTTTGGAGCCGCTTTTGAAACGCATATCGACTTTTCAGGCAATGGAAAGGAAAAAGGCACAGAATGATACGTCTTATGTGCCAATTCTCCAAACGGCCATTGTGACGGCCAGAAATGCTCCTGCTCATGAAAGAGTTTTGACAACTCTAAAGGAATGGAATATTGAAGTCGATCAGTTGTTCTTTCTTGGCGGCATGGATAAATCCCGAGTCTTGAAGATAATGAAACCTCATATCTTCTTTGATGACCAAATGAAGCATCTTCAGAATCTTGATAATGTTCCAGCGGTACACATACCATTTGGCATAACAAATCAGAAGAACGAAATGTGATGAGAGGTTGCACTGAAGGATTTAATAAGAAGCATGAGTTTTCCTTTTGTGTTAATCAAGGTGATTCATGCAAGTAATTCTTATGCGTGTTTCAAGAAGCATTCAACAATAGCAAGCCAAAACTAGCCGACTTTATGATCGGCCACTGTGAGGCGAAATAGAACCTTAGGCAGTAATGGTAGAACATTTGTATGTAATCGGTAATGGATTTGATATTTTTTTCAGGTCTAAATACTCGATATGGCGATTTTAGAAAATGGCTGAAGTTTAATTATACTTTTATCTATGAGGCATTAGAGTCAGCCTACGGCTTGCCCGATATTGAATGGTGGAATGATTTTGAAGTATCTTTGGGAAAGTTGGACATTCCCAAATACATTAAAGATAATACTCCTCCTGCTAAGTCAATTGAAACTATATTGAAGGAAATGGAAGAAAAACGGGAAAAGGAAGATAGTTTTCCGCCATCGTTAATAGAAGAATCGCCTTGTGCTGATAGGCTCTCGGGGCTGTTTGATGTGGTTCATTATTGTATGAAACAATGGGTAAAATCCATGACTTCAATATGCAACCCCCAATATATACAGTTGGAGAAAGACAACTCTATTTTCCTGAGCTTCAATTATACTAGGACTTTAGAATTGTTGTATGGAATTCCTAAAGAACGAATTTTACATATTCATGGTTGTGCACAAAACTCTGAAGACCTTGTTTTCGGACACAATACTATTGCGATAGGAGATGGTCGTACGTTTGATGAAGGAAAAGTATGTGAAGCTTTGGGGAGGTACCATAAAAACCCTTACGTGTATATATTCAAAAACTCGGAGTTCTTCGAACGCCTCATGGAAGTTAAGGTAGTTCATATATATGGTCTTTCATTTTCACCCGTTGATATAGACTATCTGGATTGGATCTTTGAAAACACATCTTCTGAGGCTAAATGGGAAGTTAGTTGGTATTCCGCAGAAGACGCAAAACGCATTGACGAATTTGTTTTTGAACATTGGGCTTTGGAGAAAAGACTTGAGCGGATTCAGTTAACTCCGATACAGTAGAGCAGTAGTTCTTCAAGGGCTTCTTAAAGCCGTGAAATCGGCTAGTGTGGACTACGAGAACCTGTCTCCGATAACAACTTTTTGGATTTAGTAAAAGCAAATTGGAAATAAGGACGTTATGACGTTTTTGAACGCTTACGGTATTTACAATGTGCCTATAGAAGAAGCTATGCCTTAAATAGAGCACTAATATTATATAGAATGAAGAAGTCGAATTATGCTTTTGTTTCTGCTCTATATGCGAGTAAAACAAAGGGGTTATACTCAGAATTGTATTTTCCTATTATCAAATATGCATTGGCGAAGATTTTTGCAGCGAAAATAGGAGGAAATGTGTATTGTACAGCCGACGAGGTTTCCGAGTTTATTGATGGTAAGTTTGGAGTCAAGATACCGACAATTGTTATAGCAAAGTCTATATGCAAGATAGGAAACGATCATAATTATAGCCTCGTTGTTTATGAAAATGGAAACACCTTTCGAATAAATGCTGCGTTTTACGACGAGGATGATATAGAACAAAAAGAACGTTTCTTCTCAGGTAAATTGGATGAAATAGAAAAAATGTATGAGGAATTTCTGACTCAACAAGGTTGCTCGGATGAGGGAGTAACGTTTGTTCAATTCATAGCCGACAATACCGACGACATTTTAGGGTATTTTGAGAATGAAAATAAGAGTTGTGTAAATGAAAAATATGCGGTATTAATATTTTTCTTGCAATATGTACACGATACAGACACTGACCTATATTCTGTAGTGCATCAGTTGTTTTGGAGTTCAATCGTTGTCGCTTTTCTTAAAAGTGACAAGCCTTTGGTGAACGACTCGGATAATGGCATAAAAACGGAATACTTTTTGGATACTTCCATAGTCTTAGGACTACTTGAGTTGTCCACCTCTCTTAAACAAACTTATTCCAAAGAACTTTGTTCTATCATCTTAAACTCTGGTGGTCTGCTTAAGGTGAATCCAATGACAGTGGAGGAAATAAAATATATTTTGGAAAAAGTAGAACAAAATGGTCCAAATCCGTTGACCGATATTTATGATTCCTATACAAGAAGAAAACTCTTACCTAATGATTTAGCCAAGATACGTTTGAACTTGGGCAAAAAGTTACTCGCTCTTCAAATTGATGTGTTTCCCAATATGTCTCCTAATGCTATACAGAGTGCTGTCAATAATTATAAGGGAAAGGCTGTAACTAAGCTGTTAGGGGATTTGCGAAATAAAAACCAGTTATCTTCTAAAGATAATTTTAGAGAAATACATGATGTTTATATGGATGACTATATAAAAGGACGTCGTAAAGAAAAGAAATATAACGGGAATGTTTACTTCTTGACGGATAACATAGAGCTGGTGAAATTTTGTCGTGCACAGCATGAAGATGCAAGCTTTACGATTAGCGCAGGAAAGGTGGTACTAGATTTGTGGATGCATAATAAACAGAATATAGATGTGTCTGACTGTGTATTGACTGAAACCATGGCTCGCTGTTTAGGATTGCATAAATCTAATGTGAGATACAAAATAATGGAAGTTGCTCGCTTTTACAACCAAACTAAAGACGATTTTGATCCTCAAGTTTACAAGGATTTTATTTCCCATTTGTATCGTAGAGCAAAGAATGTTATTACTGCAGTCGATCAAATAAATCAGGGCGGAGCTATTCCTCAGTCAATAGTAAAATTGATAAAAGAGGCTGTAGACAAAGATAACGTAGCATATAAGAATTCTTTAGCTGTGGCAATAAAAAGGAAACAGGAACTTCAAAAAGAAACGGCTGAGAAAGAGAAACAAATAGAGGACATCAAAATTGCCGTAGCTGATTTAAAAGACAAGGTTGATAATTCCAATAAGCAAATAGGTGATCTAGAATCAGAAAATAGCAAATTGTCTGATTCATTGCAGCAGCAAAAGGAAGAGTTGCAAAAAAAAGCGACAGAACTTGCTCAGTCGCGTCAAGAACGGGAAAATGCTAAACGAAAAATTGAACTGTATAAAGAACTGAATTCTCTAACATTGGAAAAAAAAGAAATCGAAGCCGAACTTTCGCCTCTAGAAAAAAAACGAGGAAAATCCTTTAAAAACCTCGGCCCAATACTTTGTATGATTGGAGGATGGGCAAGTTTTGTTTGTGGTGTATTGGTGATGGCGTCAGTACTTTTTGGTTGGCTGGAATCATGGATGATTTCCATTTTATGTGCAGTTTGGTCTGCTTCTTGGTTCTTCTTTAATAGAAAGCACGCTTTAGAAGATAAAGAAAATGAGCGGGCAAATAAGGAATATGCCAAATGGGAAGCTAAAAATCCACGATACAATGTGCTAGTCAGTAAATTAAATAAACTTGAAAAGAGATTGGAAGAGATAAATGCTGAGATGAAAGAAGGCACTCGAATAAGGGATTAATATAGAAAGACATATGAAAGATCTATCAAATAATTCTAGAATAACGAAAAATACAATTCTCCTATATTTAAGAATGCTTCTATTACTTGGTGTTTCATTATACACGAGTCGAGTTGTTCTTGCAACACTAGGAATAGAAGACTACGGCATCTATAATGTTGTTGGGGGAATTGTTTCTATGTTTACTTTTATTAATATGGCTATGGGTAATGCCTCTTCCCGTTTTATCACATATGCATTGGGAAAAGGAGATAAGGACAAGTTAAAAACAGTCTTTAATACAACAGTTATTGTACATATAGGAATAGCTATTTTGATTGTTATTATTGCAGAAACAATAGGTCTATGGTTACTTGATAATAAAATGGTTATACCCCATGATAGAATCAAGGCTGCACATTGGGTGTACCAGTTCTCAATTGTATCTAGTGTCGCATCTATGATGTGTGTACCATTTAATGCTACAATTATTGCTCACGAAAAAATGGGGGCTTTTGCGTATTTGTCCATTATTGACGCAATATTAAAATTAATGATAGTGTATTTGTTGCAAACGTTGCCATTTGATAACTTGATTGTGTATGGTTTTTTGTATATGCTTGTTACGATTTTAGATGTATCTCTATATGAAACATATTGCATAAAACATTTTTCAGAAGTAAAATTTTCAATACCACATGATAAGAAGCTATTTAAAGAAATAATATCTTTTGCAGGGTGGAGTATGATAGGTAATCTTGCTTGTGTTGGCTATAATCAAGGAATTAACATATTACTTAACATTTTCTTTGGTCCAGCTGTAAATGCAGCAAGAGGTGTAGCTTATCAAGTCCAAGGAGCCGTGAAAAGTTTTATAACAAATTTCCAAACGGCAGCAAATCCACAGATAACAAAAACATATGCGACACATGATTTTTACAGATTGCATACTTTGTTATTTGCCGTATCCAGGTTCTCATTTTTTTTATTGCTTTGTATTGCATTACCTATATCCATGTGTTCAGACACAATTTTATCTATTTGGTTAGTAGACGTACCAGATCATACAAGAAATTTCTTAATTCTCATATTACTAGTTTCACTAATTGACACATTGGAGAGACCAGTAAACACAGCAATGAACGCAACGGGGAAAATTAAGAAGTATCAAATTGTATCTTGCTCAATTCAAGTTCTAGTAATCCCAATTTCATACTTGTCGTTAATTTTAGGTTGTATTCCAGAAGTTATATTTGTTGTCTATTTTGTAATTATGAGTATAGCGTACGTTTCTGAACTTATTATATTACATAAAAAAATAGAATTAGATATACATGTATATATTAGGAAAGTACTCTATAGAGTTCTTCCTGTGTTTACATCTTCTATTATAATGGCTGTTTTGATAGATCGATACATAAACAATGCGACTGTGGTAGGAGCCGTTTTAGCTACAATTATTATTATTATATGTATTATCCTTTCTGTTTGGTGTATGGGTATTGAAAAGAAGGAAAAGAAAAAGATACTTAAAAAAGTGTTTAAAGTAAAATAAATATGAAGTTACATAAACAACAGAATATTGCCATGTTATTGTTGGCACTATATCCAGTGATTGATTTTTTCTATTTTCCTCCGATGACATTCGGTTATGGAACGACTGTTTTTATAATATGTTATATATTGTCGATGCTTAAATATGGTTTAAAAAATACTATAATACTGCCAAGATTCTTCATTGTTTTGTGGTTGTATATTGGATTTGTTGCTTTTCTGATGTCTAAATCATTTAATCCAACTTTTTTACTTCCTGGTGGATCTCATGTTTTTTGTTGGGTTATATGTTTAGGATTTGCTGGTAAGTTTTATAATGTAGAATACTTAAGAAAATATATGCGTATTATTTTCTTTATAAGTGCGTTTTTATTTTGTATTCAATTAGCGTTAATATATAAAACTGGCTCAAATATGTGTTTTGTTCCTCCATTAAGTTCAAATGTACTTTATAGGGATTTTAGTTATAGTGAGTTAGTTTTATTCCATCTTCAAGCTGAACGTCCATCGGCTTTATTTATGGAACCAGCATATTTTGCACAATACTTACTTTGTTTATTAACATTAGAATTATTTGGTAGTTCAAACATCAATAACAAATTTATAATAATAGGGATTGTTGTTTTGTTATTATTTATTCAATCTGGATGTGGTGTAACAGGTCTTGCTTTTTTGGCATTAATAAAGTTAGCTTCTATGTTCTCAACTCTAAGTTTGCAGAAAAAGATATTTTACACTATATTTCTACTCCCATTATTCTATTTTGGTATTCTTTCTTATACAAGTAGTGAAGCAGGAAGTCAGATGGTGGATAGAAAGAGTGAGATCTCATTAGAAAATTCTGAATCCAGTGGTTCTATTAGAATGCTTAGAGGCTATGTTGTGTACGACAATCTGCCAATAAGTAATAAAATATTTGGAAGTAATGGTGATGATGTGAAAAATATTGCACGTAGAACAGTCGGATATGACGAAGGTATGTTGTTTAATGGGTTTCAAGCATACCTTGTTGAATATGGAATTATAGGTATTTTGTTACTAACACTTGTTTATTCATATATGTATAGGCATGGAAGATTAGTTGCAAAAGCTTCAATAATACTCCTTATGGTGATTTCTTTTATAGAATACACTTTTTTCACTCCATTAATGCTTATATTAAGTGTCATTGCTTTTGGTTCACAGTATAATAAAACTATTTACGTAAAAACATAATATGAAAGTTGCTTATATTTCTACGACGTACTTTGCTGATGTGGATTTTTGTTTGTTAAGAGAATTGTCAAAAAAAACGGATGTCACATATGTCTTATTGTATAATAAAAATGGTAATGCGACAATTTGTAATTTTGATTATTGCTATCACAAAACAGGTCTGTTTAAAGCTAATATTTATCCTGCGCTTAGCAAATATAAAGAGTTTGTGAATTTGGAGAAAATGTATATCTTGAATATTAATTCAAATAAATCCTATTCTATGAGATTTGTTTGGGCATACATTCAGTTGTTCATGTTTCTTCTTAAAGGTAAATTTGACATTATTCATATAACAAAACCATTCGATTACTTTGCGTATATACTATATGCTTTTAGAAACAAAATTGTTTTCTCAATTCATGATCCAATTGAACATTCATCGTCTACAAATAGGAGATATCTTTTTAATAAAAGGTTATCTGTGAAATTACTTAATAATTATATTGTATATAACAAGAGTCAAGTGGATGCTTTCTTTAAATATTTCAACATCTCGAAAAATAAGAAAAAAGTGTTGGTATCAAATCTAAGTTGTTACAACTGTCTGCATGCTAATAAACCTAATATGGAGAACATTCCACACAGGTTTGTGCTATTTTTTGGAACAGTTAATACATACAAAGGGTTAGAATTCTTATTCCCTGCTATAAAAGAAATCCATAAAACTGAACCTCAAACTACTTTTGTTATTGCAGGCAAGGGTAAGTATAATTTTGATATTTCTGAGTATGAAAATCTAAATTATATCGATATACGTAATAGATTTATACCTGATAATGAACTTGTTGGATTAATTCAAAAATGTCAATTTTGTATACTGCCTTATATTGATGCGACTCAAAGCGGTGTTGTTATGTCTGCTTTCGCATTTAATAAGCCATGTGTTGTTACTAATGTTGGTGGACTTCCAGAAATGGTCAAGGATCAGTGCTATGGTTTGGTTATTCCTCCACGAAACACACAAGCGATTGTTGATTCTGTAAATTATCTTTTGACTCATCCACAAGTGTTGTCGAAGATGAGTAATAGGATTAAAAATGACTTTCATAGCGGTAATCTATCATGGAGTGTCGTTGCCGATAATACAATAAATTTTTATAAATCTATATGAAAATACTTTTTACAACATTCTCATATTACCCAGAAACCAGTGGTGTTCCTGTGGTTGTGCAATATCTTGCAGAGGGATTAGCTAAAAGAGGACACAAAGTGTCTGTAGTAACATGCATGAATGGACATGATTACAAGGCTCAAGAAACGCTAAATGGTGTGACACTCTATCGCTTCAATTGGGGGTTGAATCTTTTCAAAAAAAGTATGGAGAATACCAAAAGTATATAAAATTCGTAACAGAATTCCCTAAAGATATACTAATTTTGGAGTGTCTTCAATGCCATACTACAGACATCTTGTTGCCTTATCTGAAGAGTATGAATTGTAAAGTTGTACTGCATTCTCATGGCGGTCCAGGCATACATCAAAAGATGTTTCGTTGGGATACCAATGTCACTCATTCAATAGGTAATACACACAATTGGTTTCGTTGGAAAAGGTATTATAAATCCACTTTACCGGCTTTCTCAAAAAACATTGATGCTGTACTTTGTTTGTCTTTATGTGCTAGTGATTTGCATTACATGAAGAAATATATGAAGCGAGTAGAAATTCTTGAAAATGCAGCTAATGATATCTTCTTTGATGAACATAAACAATCACAGGATTTCTCCTCTGTTTTGAATATAAAAGCGAAGAAATATATTCTTTGTATAGCTAATTATATTCCAAACAAAGGACAATTAGACATAGTAAAGTCCTTTGCTAATATTAAGGATAAAAACTATGCATTAGTTTGTATTGGTAGCTCAAAGAATGAATATTATGAGAGGGTTTTAAAGGAAGCAAATCGTATATCCCATAATTTGGGAAAGGAGATACATTTACTAACAGGGATAAGTAGAGATTTTTTTCCATCCATTATCTCTCATGCTTCTTTATTTGTCATGGGTAGTGAGCATGAAGAATACCCTGTCTCTTTGATTGAATCAATGGCATGTGGAACGCCTTTTGTGTGCACAAATGCGGGATGTGCCCGTATACTCCCAGGTGGTATTACTGTTATGAAAAGAACTGAATTGAGTGATTTTATGGATGCTGTTATTTCCAATAGTGAATTAGCAGTAAGGTTAAGTAATCAAGGAAAAGGCTATGCTTTAACCAATAATAGAATCGATACAACAATCAAGCGTTTAGAATTTATTCTTAGCAGCATTTGAGTAGATCCATGAAAATAGGACAATTATAATTCTGTCTTAGTAGAGAATATACTTATATCTTAATTGTAGAATCTATAGTAGTATTAATATTAAATGAAACCATATTTATGTTTAGATTCAAAGAACATTTGGATAATGTCAAGGTAAAGGCAAGAGAAAGGATGAATCCGTATTTTGCAGGATTCAGAAGAAAACAGTTGAAGAAGAAGAAATTTACAATCATCTCAAATAATTGTTGGGGTGGGCATGTTTATCGCTATTTTGATTTACCGTATGATTCTCCAACAATAGGTCTCTATTTTTTCTCGGCTGATTATGTCAAGTTTGTTTCGAACTTAAAGTATTATATTGAGCAAGAACTGACTTTTATAGACTATACAGAATCTAAGTATAAGGATGAATTGCTCAAGAATAATCAACTTAATGTTCCAATAGGAAAGTTGGATGATATAGAAGTCGTTTTTCTTCATTATCATTCAATAGAAGAGGCACATGCGAAATGGAATCGTAGAAAGGAAAGAATTCATTGGGATAACCTTTATTATAAAATGTCAGAACAAAATTGCTGTACCAAAGAGCATCTCGAACTGTTTGATTCGATTAAAAGTCCCAATAAATTTGTCTTTGTGACCAAGGATTATGGCCTTAAAAACCAAGTAATATTCAAAGATTGTGCCGGTATGGATTATATTCCTAACGACACTACGAATTTTCGCAAGTTTATTAATATAATTAACTGGCTCAATGGAGAGCCTTTTAAATTGAAGCAATAATGAAGGTTATATGGCTTAATGGAAACCTTGGCAATCAGATATTCTATTGTAAGTATAAAGAGTTTCTACAAAAGAAATATCCTGATAATGAGGTTCGTTATTATAGTAATTCTCATTGTCCTAAAATCTGTGTGGAACAGTATTTTGAATTGTCAATTCCCGAGAAGGTTGACACTTTTAAGGTTAAATTCACTTTTGAAATATTAGGAAAAATATTCCGTAGGATACCTCTTGCGTTAGTTCCCAAATGGTATTGTACTCGTAAGGAACTAAATCATGAAGCCTTATATTTCGAAAATTATCTTCAAGACAAAAGTTATTTTGAAAATGAAGATAGTTCATGGTTGCAAGTAAAGAAACCCAAACACTATTCTGAGCGATATTTAGAATTTGAGAAGATGATAAGAGAAACAAATTCTGTTGCTGTTCATATTCGTAGAGGTGATTATGTCAAGCCCGGATCAGATTACGAAGACCTTTCTGCTACCAACTATTATGATAAAGCCATAGATGAAGCATTGAAGATCTATCCTAATGCTCAGTTTTATTTCTTTTCGGACGACCTTGATTTTGTGAAGTCTGTATTTCGTGGGGATAATATGCACTATGTTGATTGCAATCGTGGTAAAGATAGCTATCTTGATATTCTTCTAATGTCTGAGGCTAAAATTAATATTATAGCTAATAGTACATTTAGTTATTGGGGAGCTTATATGGGACATGAAAAAAAGATAGTCATGTATTCAAACTTATGGTTTAGAGGAGAATGTGGAAGACACATGCCAAATATTATGCTTGACAACTGGAAATGTGTAAATAGTAAAAGGAAAAACAAATAATATGCCAAAAGTAACGATTGTTATACCTGTTTTTAAGGTAGGAAAGTACATTGAAAATTCAATGAAGTCTGTAATCGCTCAACGTTTTACAGATTTTGAAGTAGTTCTGGTAGATAATAATACTCCCGATGATTCTATTGAAATTGCAGAGAGTGTATTGACTGGAACAAATATTAGTTATAGGGTTGTAAAGCAAAGCGTACAGGGACTTCCTGCTGCAAGAAATAAAGGTGTTGAAGAAGCGAAAGGTGAATGGATCGTAAGCATTGATCCTGATGATACTATTTCCTCTTATTTTCTTGAAGAGTTATACAATACTGCTATTTCCAATAATCTTGAGATAGTTATAAGTAAATATGCTGAGGTGACAGAAAAAGGTTTGTTTTGTTTTCCACAAGAAACAGAGCAAGGGAAAGTTGAAATCTATGAGCAGAAAGAAATTTTACCACTATTACTAACAAGAAAGATGCCTCTAATGATATCAAACACTTTCTTCAAGAAAGACCTGTTCGTAAGAAACGGTTTTCAGTTTGATATCCGCGTTAAAATGGGTTCTGATTTGGTGCAGATGTGGGATTTTTTGCTCTCTGTTCCACGCATGGGTTTCATAAATAAATATTTGTACAATCACTTCTTTCGTCCCGACTCTATCATTACGGCTCCTAGTGCTGAGAAAGTAATCACTAATCGTGATTGTTATTTGCGTTTGAGAGACCGAATGGTAAATAAATATGGTATCAACCAACAGTTTGCTGATTGGGTATATGCACGTGCTGTTTTTGCTGCAGTGGGTCAGTCTTCTATGTGGGGAGATTTCAAGATGTTCAACAATGTTTATAAGAAGGTTTATGACGAGGAAGTGTATTCTATCTTAAAAACATTCCCGCAGAAGAAACTAACATTTATGAATACTATTGTACATGTATCTCCTCGACTCTTCCATTTTATAAATAAGACTATGCGTCAACAGGATACATGGATTTGGAAAGTATTGTCTAAATTTATTTATAGATAAAAAAGTTTTTCAGTTTATTCATTTTACATGTATGTAACAATCTCCATCGGTTAACGATTTGTTATACTTTCTTGTTATTCAATGAAAATTCTGGTTGTAACACAATATTACTTCCCAGAGCAGTTTCAAATCAATGAAATTGCTCCAGAACTTGTAAGACGTGGGCATGAGGTGACAGTGCTTTGTGGGGCTCCTAATTATCCTAAAGGTGTTATCTTCCAAGGATATGAGACTGCGGATGATTGCAAGCAAAAAGAAAGGGAATATTACAAGCAAACGGGAGTACGAGTGATTCACGCCAAACAACATCCGAGAGGACATAATCCTTTTAGCTTGTTGAGGAATTACTTCAGTTTTGTAAAGAACAGCAAGGAAGTTGTACGCAATATTCCTTCTGATTTTGACGTTGTACTTGGTTATCAGTTAAGTCCGATAACAAGTATGTATGCAGCAGTAGAATACAAGAAGTTATATGGCACACCTTTGATGTATTATACTCTTGACCTTTGGCCTGTTTCGGCAGAATCATTATTAAAGAGCAGTAAGAATCCTCTGATGTTACCTGTGACAAGGATGAGCAGAAAGATATATCAAAGTGCAGACCGTATATTGGTAACGAGCCGACCATTTATGGATTATTTAAGTCGAGTAAATGGAATAGAGCGTGAGCGTATGGGATATTTACCACAACATGCAGGTGGGGGTATGCTTTCAATGGATTTGCAAAAAGAAACACATGATGGATGTGCTGACTTTATGTTTGCAGGAAATCTTGGCAAAGGACAAAGAATAGATGTCATTGTGAATGCAGCAGCAGAATTGGGAGCAAGAACAGACTATAAGGTGCATATAGTGGGTGATGGTAGTATGCGTAGCTCACTTGAAACCATGGTAAAAGAAAAAGGTCTGACAAACAATGTGGTTTTCTATGGTAATCAAAAGCGAGACGACATGCCTTCATTTTATAAGAAGGCTGATGTTTTGCTGATAACCCTAAGAGGAAACAATGAAGTAGGAAACACTATGCCTGGTAAATTGCAGATGTATATGACAACAGGCAAACCTATTTTGGGAGCTATTAATGGGGCTGCAAATGAGGTTATAAAGGAGGCTGAATGTGGAGCTTGTGTTGATGCTGGAGATTACAAGGGACTTGCAGACTTAATGAAGTCGTATATAGAGAGTCCTGAAAAATATAAGGATTGTGGAGTCAATGCTCGCAGGTATTTTAATGAACATTTTACTTTTGAACATTATATGAACGGTTTGGAAAAAGAACTCCAAACACTTATTTTGAAATAAACATGATTGGATTTAAGAAACTTATTAACGCTAAGGCTTTATACCAAACACAAAACAAAATATGGGTTGCGAAAGGCATGAAGTTCTTTGCCGTGGATTATACAGGTAAAAGAGTAAGTAATGTATATAAGGTGGGTGGACTGAAGGATAGACTGTTGGGATGTCATCGTCTGTCAAGTCAACTGCTTCGTGTGGGATTACATCATTTATTGCCATTGCAGAATGGAAACATTTTTGTCACTGCAAAACGAAAGACCTATATATTCGATAAGAATGGAAGAGTTGTGAACGTGTGGAAGGGGTATCAAGGAAATAAACCTGGACATCAGGGCGTATGCGTAGCTCCTAATGGATCAATTTTCTTTGCAGAGTATTTGCTCAACCCTAATCGCGACCATGACATTCATCTGTGGAGAAGTACAGACAATGGCATGACATTCCATGTCGTGAAAACGTGGAAAGCTGGAGATATTCGTCATCTCCATTTTGTTAAATGGGATGAATACGAACATTGTTTATGGCTTGGTACAGGTGATTATGGAGACAATGGTAGTGAGAATCGTCTTTATCGCTCGGATGATAATGGTGATTCGTGGGAATTGATAGGACAATATAGTCAAGATTGGCGAGCCATTGGTGTATGCTTTACTAAGGATGCATTGCTTTGGGGTACAGATGCAGGTTCTTGTCCTGATACTGTGCATTTTGTTCGTATGGATAGAAAGACACACAAAATAGAAATATTACAGGACTTCGAAGGTCCATGTCATGGTTGTGCGTCGTTTGCTGATGGACGTGCATTCTTCTCAACTGGTGTTGAAGGTGGAGAGAATGAGAAAGACAACTATAGCCGTATGAAGGAATATAAGGATGGAAAGTGTGAGAATGTATGGAAACTCCAGAAAGACTGTTGGCCATTGATATTGCAATATGGTGTTATGCGCTTTCCACTTGGATCAGACCAGTGTAACCGTGTAGTGTTTACAACTATGGGATTGAAAGGACATGGTGAAACAATAATGATAGAAAAACGATGAAAAATTATAAGGACATAAAAATTCTTTTGATAGAAGGTAGAGCAAGACAGGTGTTGCCAATGGCAAAATCACTTCGTGCTTTAGGTTGTGAAGTAACAACATACAATGGTAGTAAACTGGATCCAGGGTATGCTTCGAAATATCCACACAGAAAGTTGCTTGCATATTGCGACGCACATGATCCTGAAGGTTCTTATAAAGCTATCAAAGCTGAGTTGGAGAAATATAAGTATGATATTGTGATTCCTATGAATGATGATGTGGCAATCATACTCTCTCAGCATAAAGAAGACTTAAAGAATCTGACAACTATTGCTGTTGAAGATTGGGAGACATTCCAAATGGCATCAGACAAGCTAAAGACTATGTTAGTGTGCATGAAACATAATTTACCTTGTCCTTTGTCATTTACCGATAAAAATGACTATCTTAGTAATAAGAAGAAGGTAAAGTTTCCTGTTGTTGTAAAACCTCGTACTGGTTGTGCTGCAGTTGGCTTCCATATAGCTCAAGACGAACAAGACTTGACGAACTATTACGATAAGGCTGAGCAAAAGTATGGCAAGATGCTTATTCAGGAGTATATACCACAGGATGGTCTTCAATACAAATGCGAGATGTTTATCGATCGCAATGGTGAAATGAAAGGAGCTTGCGTTTTTGCAAAGGTAAGGTGGTATCCGATAGATGGTGGTTCTAGTACATTGAATGAAACTGTTAATCGTCCGGATATAGTGGCTGACTGTCAAAAACTATTAGAAGAAATAGGTTGGCGAGGGTATGCTGATATAGATTTAATAGAAGATACCCGTGATGGAAAAGCTAAAATAATGGAGATTAATCCACGCATTACTGGTAGCGTAAAAATATGTTTTGAGGCAGGAGTTAATTTCTCTCAACTTATAGTGGACGATTGTCTTGGTAAGGATGTGAAACCACAGTTTGAGGTAATGCACAAATATCTGCGCTATATGCACACTGATGTTTTATGGTTCTTGAAATCGCCAAAGCGTTTTAGTTGCAAGCCTTCGTGGTTCTCGTTTAAAAATACAACCGACCAAATATTTAGTTGGTCTGATTTATGGGTGTTCTTTGCCTTTACTTTACAAGGATTCGCCAAATTGAGTAAAGACAAGAAAAAACGTAGATTATAATGATAGTTGCAAGAGAGGCATTATTTGCACTTTTAAGGTTAGGATTGTCATTTGAGTCTTATTGCAATAACAATAACGATTTGTTTTCATTACTTGATAGTAAGAAGTGGCGTAATGTTTTTCAATTAAGCATCCAACAAGGTGTCAATGCTATTGTGGCAGATGGTTTGCAGTTGCTATTGAAGAATCCTTGCAATAAAGAGTTGTCGAAATCATTAGATGTCGCGCCTTTGAAACTCCAGAAAATGCAGTGGCTTGGTTCTTCGTTGACCATTGAACGTATCTATGAACAGCACAAACGCGTGATGAGTGAATTGGCTGCATTCTATAGTTCGCATGGTATAAAGATGCTTGTGGCAAAAGGCTATGGATTGAGCCTAAATTATCCAGTTCCTAATCATCGACCTTTAGGAGACATTGATATTTGGCTTTTTGGTGAACAAAAGAGAGGAGACAAAGCTTTAAGCGAGAAAGGAATAAAGATAGATTATGGACACCATCATCATACCATTTTCAATTATAAAGGTGTAACAATTGAGAATTATTCTGATTTTCTCTGTGTGCCAGGACATCGTAAAAATGCAAGTTATGAACGGATACTAAAACGTCTAGCACATGAAGAGAGTATTAAGTCTGAAATAAACGGAGAGGAGATTTATTACCCTTCAGCAAATTTCAACGCTTTGTTCATATTGAAGCACTCGGCGACGCATTTCGCTTCTACCGAAATGAATTTAAGACAGTTGCTTGACTGGGGGTTGTTCATTTTGAAACATGGTAAAGATGTGGATTGGCAAATGGTAATCAAGGTTGCGCAAAAGTATAATCTTTATCGGTTTATGAGTTGTCAAAATGCCTTGTGTGTTGATTATCTTGGATTTCCGTCAGAGGCGTTTCCTGAGTTTGAACGAAATAAAGAACTTGAAACCCGAGTTTTAAATGATATTTTGTCTCCTGAGTTCAACAAAAAAGCGCCCAAAGGTTTTATAAAAGGTTTGCTGTTTAAATATGAACGATGGAGGGCAAATATATGGAAACATAAAATAACTTTCCCTGAATCGTTGACAGAAACTTTGTTGACTCAGATTTTTGCACATCTTTTGAAGCCTTCTTCATTGAAAAATTAAGGTAATATGTTTTATAATATAATCAAGCGTGTTTTTGATTTCGTCTGTGCCTTTCTTGGTATTGTGGGTACTTCGCCGATATGGATTCTGTCGATAGTCTTGACGGAACTGAGTGACCCAGGACCTTTGTTCTACTTTGCCAACAGGGTGGGGAAGGATAATAAGAAGTTTAAGATGTGGAAGTTTCGCTCCATGCGTGTGGCAAGAGGGGCGAATGAGGCATCTTTACGTCCTGACCAAGATCGAATCTTCTGGTGGGGCAAGATTATGCGACGGCTGAAGATCGACGAGTTGCCGCAGCTGATGAATATCCTGAACGGAACCATGTCGATCGTGGGGCCTCGCCCTGCTGCCGTGGATCAGGTGGATATTACTCGGGGTGGTGAGAATGCCATCGCTGCCACCGTGCCTTGTGGATTGACGTCGCAGTCGAGTCTGTGGGACTATATCTATGGTGATCAGTTCCCTGACGAGAAGGAGTATAACGAGAAGGTGTTGCCCATCCGTTTGAAACTGGATGTGTATTACGTGAAGAATGCTTCGTTTTTCGGGGACATCAAGTTGATCGTTTGGACCGTCATCGCCATCCTCTACACCGCTTGCGGTAAGTATCCGCAGTGGATGCATGATAAGTTGGTGGGGTATGCCGAGACGGTGTGATGTAAAGAACTAATGTGATAAAAATAAAGAAATAATAATGAAATACTTGTTAGTGGTGGCTCACCCCGACGACGAAGTTCTCGGGGCTGGAGCATCAATGTGGAAATGGTCGCATGAGGGCGACGAGGTGGATGTGGCGATCATGTGTACAGAGGCAAAGGCGCGTGCTTTCCGTCCTTCGGATGCAGAGCTGGAGGGGGACACGGATGCTGCAACGAATTATGTTGGCGTGGGCAAGAAGTATGAGGCGACGTTTCCGAATATCGAGATGAATACTGTGCCGCATTTGAAGTTGGTGCAGTTCATAGAAAGTGCTATTCGGGAGAGTGAGCCGGATATTGTGATAACGCATCATCCTGCTGATACCAATAATGATCACTTGCAGACTTCTATGGCTTGCCAGGAGGCAATACGGTTGTTTCAGCGCCAGCCGACGGTGAAGCCTGTGAAGGAGTTTTGGTATATGGAGGTGCCTTCGTGCTCGGAGTGGGCAATCAACGACGCCATGAATCTGTTTCGTCCGAACTGCTACGTGGAGGTTGGTCAGGACGGTGTGGAGGCGAAATGCAAGGCGTTGTCGATGTATCGCGGGGTAATGCGCCCGTATCCTCATCCTCGCAGTGTGGAGTATATCACGGGCTTGGCGGCAATGCGTGGCAGTCAGTGGGGCTGCAAGTATGCTGAGGCTTTCCAAGTGGTGCTGCGTAGATATTAACGCAATATTGCTATTAGAGTTGTTGGGGCATTCTGCTTCCGCCTTCCTTTACGGGTTGGGGAGGCGTGTGCCCTTTATTTGATTATATAGGGTTATGGAAATAAATAAAGAGTTGATTGATGGGCTTTTTGAACAGGCTCAAGTGAATCCTCGCTTGCGCCAGAATTATGACTTGCGTACGTCTGAGGGGGATCATTCGCAGCGTATGCTCAATGCGTTGTTGCCAGGGACGGTCGTGCCTATCCACCGTCATCCTCAGAGCACGGAGAACGTTTTTCTCTTGTGTGGGAAGTTGGTGGAGGTGGTCTATGACAATGAGGGCAACGAGACGGACCGCATCCTGCTTGACCCCACCGCTGGTAGCTACGGTTGTGTGGTGCCGCAAGGGGCGTGGCACACGGTAGAGGTCTTGGAACCTTCTGTCATCTTCGAGGCGAAGGACGGAAGGTTTGGTGAGGACGGTAGCGAGACGTTGGATGCCTTCAGGGCCAAGGAGGCGGAGAACAAGAAGCAGGCTTCGCCTACTGCAACGCCTTTCTCCAACAGCCTCGGTGATTTGAAAAAGAACATCGAGTATCTGATTGGCATGGAACGCCAGTCGGGAAGCATGGAGGTCATCTCTCCCCTCTACGTCTCGTGCATGCTGAATGTGCCACTGGAGGATGTGGAGAAGGTGATGGGGAAAATGGGAGTGGTATGAAGTGCCGATAATAGTGTTTTTCATCGCTCTTGAACGTGTTTTTCTCGCCTGGGCATCAAATCTCTTTGAAAAATATCTGTTGTACAGATATTTTTCGTACCTTTGTCTTTGGTTGTCATAGCGATTATCGTTTGTGATCCTTGTGGCTCTGCGCAATGAAGATTGCAACGGTTCTCGTTAAATACAAGCTACCATACAATTATATGTTGTAGAACCTATACTAAATACAGAATAAAAAATCGTTTAAAATATGTATATATCCAAGATTCACATCATAGGTTATAGAAACTTCAAGGATAAGACCGTTGAATTTCATGAAGGAATAAATGTTATTATTGGTCCCAACAATGCAGGAAAAAGCAACTTGTTGCGAGCATTGGATTTGGTGTTGAATACTGATACATCGAAAAAACTTACTTTATTCGATTTCTGTAGAAATTGTACAATCAATGAGTTGAAAACTGCTGCCCCAAAAGTCCGCATTGAAGTTTTCTTTTCTGAAAGTAGTGAGGAAAGTTCCGATTCAGAGGAATTGGCAATGGTGGCTTTGTGTTTGACTAAACTGGAGCATCCATACGAAGCTCAGATAACCTTTGATTTCTTTTTGCCGCAAGAGGAGGAAACTGAATATCTACAGTCTGTCTCGGAAGTTTCAGAACCCGATAAAGTTTGGAATATTATAAGAGATGAATATCTGAGGCGATATGTTTCACGCATGTGGGCAGGTGATCCGATAAACCAAGCAAGGTTGGATGGTGGCACTGTTGATAAAATCGATTTCGAATTTCTTGGCCCGATTAGAGATGTTGAAAGAGATTTGTTCTCAGGTAAATCTCCATTACTTCGGGAGGTCTTGAATTTCTTTATCGATTACGAAATCAAATTTGACACGACGAAATCAAAAGACGTGCAGAATTCTGAATTGAAGGACAGGCATTTGGAATTTACAAATTGTGTTGAGCCGTCCTTGACCAAAATAAACGAGCGTCTGATAAAGGGAAAAGAGCAAATCCTTGACTATGCAAAACAGACAGGAGCTTCAGATTTTCATGGGGCTGTTCCTGATTTTAGTGGAACGCTATCAGAGCCTGATTTCTTGGCAGCTCTTCAACTGATGATAAAGCATGAGACGGGAATGGATGTTGCTGCAACACACAATGGCTTAGGTTATAATAACCTTATATATATGTCTCTGTTGTTAGCAAAGATGCAAGCAAATGCAGACGAAGGATACTATCGGCAAAATGCAAAAGTATTTTCTGTATTAGCTATAGAAGAGCCTGAAGCCCATTTGCATTTGTCCCTTCAGTATAAATTCTTGAAATTCTTGATAAATGAACAAGTAAATAAAAAGAAGGTTCGTCAGTTGTTTGTTACGACACATTCAACAGAAATAACTTCTGCTGTATCATTGGATGAACTAATATGCTTGTACAATGACATGAACGGTGAAGTTTCTGTAGCATATCCAGGCAAATTGTTTGGAGACAATTCTGATGATAAAGAATCTAAACAATATGTACAACGATTCTTAGATGCGATAAAATCAGACATGTTGTTTGCAGACAAAGTGTGTTTTGTTGAAGGAAAGGCAGAAGAACTACTCGTTCCGGTATTTGCTGAATATATGGATAAAAGCCTTGAAGATGGACATGTAGCAGTAATAAGTACAGGTGGGCGTTATTTTACTCATTTTCTGAAGTTGTTTGATACAATTCGTGATACCTCTGCAATATCCAAGAAAGTGGTCTGCCTTACAGATAGAGATCCAGTATGGAGGGAAGGAGACAATGGCTCATTTGAGTGCTGTTATCCTTTTGAAAAGGATAAAGAAGGCTATGAATACCTAGAACATTCTGACGATTTAATCAATGCATACAAAAACCATCCCAACATAAAGATATATAGTCAGGATGCAAATAAAGGCAAAACTCTGGAATATGATTTAATGTTGCATAATTCTACGTCTGAAATACTTTTGGTAAATGGCTTGCCAAACAAAGATGAAATAAGAGAAATTCAAGCAACATCCTTTCCTGCTTGTTTGGAAAAGCTGCGTAAGTCCAAAGAAAATCACCGCATCAAAGAATCCTTAAATAATAGTTTGTGGTCTGACGATGACAAGAAGAAAGCCTTATTGGCAGCACGCTATCTCAATTCTGTGGGCAAGGGTGAAAACGCTTTGGAACTTTCCATTGCGTTGAGAGAAAACTTGACAAAACAATGGTCAGAGTGTAAGGATTTTATCATACCACAATATATAAAAGAGGCATTGGCATGGCTACTAAAGTAATCGAATCAAATACTCCAATAGACACAGAGCAGTATTTTCTTGTTAAGGCTGGCCCGGGTGCTGGAAAAACATATTGGTTAATTCAGCATATAAAACATGTATTGGCAACGTCTAATCGACTTGGAAAGATGAGAAAAATAGGTTGTATTACATATACGAATATTGGCGTTAGAACTATACATAGCCGATTGTCAAATAGTGCAGACAGAGTCGATGTTTGCACAATACATAGTTTTCTGTACGACAATATTATCAGACCCTATTTTCATTTCATTGCAGCAGAAGAAGGTTTTGCTATTGACAAGTTGAAAGTTGTTGATGATACAATAATGGCAGACTGGAAAACCTTAGATGAAATAAAGAGAGCTATCAAAAAAAGATACTATGATGATGATATCTTAAAGCACGCTCTATCTCTTTCTACTTGGCGTTTTGACAAAGGTGAACTGAAATTCAAACCACCACATCCGGTAAAAATATCTGGCTATTCCATAGCACAAATGTTTTATGATGAATACAAAAAACACACATGGGGGCGTGGGGTTATGCACTATGACGACGTGTTGTATTTTGCATACAAGCTAATGGAAAAATTCCCATTTATTGCTCATGTTATAAATGCAAAATATCCGTATATATTCATTGATGAGTTCCAAGATTCCACGCCTGTTCAGGTGGAAATACTAAAGAAAATTGCTTCCACTAATTTTTCTGTAATAGGTGTAATTGGAGATAAGGCAAAGGCAATATATGGATTTGCTGGCACAGACCCGAAATTGTTTGATAAATTCTCGTTAAATGAAATGAGAACATACATAATACAAGGGAACAGAAGAAGTAGCAAGGAAATAATTGATCTGTTGAATAAAATACGCTCCGATTTGCAGCAATATTCAGTGAATAATATTCATTCAGATAAGCCTGTATTATACGTTGGCGATGCCATCTCGTGTTATAATGAGTTTAAAAGGCAATGTGGTAATACAGAGGTCGTTACATTGTCATATGCAAAGGTTACGTCGAATGCGTTAAGAAAGCAGATGGGGCAAATACCGCAAAATGAAGATTTGTTTAATACAACTCAAGATGCTAACTGGAAAAGAGTTAAGATGCTTCGAAATAGTGTAACGGCCATAGAATATGGATTAGCAGGGGCGATAAAGGATGCACTAAAAGAGATGAAGAAAATCGTAGATGATGAGCATACACAAATAAAGTTACTTAGTAGAATGCTTAAAGATTATGACACTTATAAGAGCGAAAGCCTTGAGTTTTTTTTGAAATATCTAAAAGAAAACTTAAGATTAGACGTGTCAAGACTAAATAAAGGAAAAGCTAAGGACTTTTATTCAAGTAAGACATATTCAGATTTCGCCTTGTATATATCGTCACCTGACATAAAGGATTTAACGGATAAGACTATCCATAAAGCAAAGGGCGATGAGTTTGATAATGTCATGGTTGTGCTAGGAGAAGAGCTTGATATTAAATTCTTGACGAATCCAAAACTTGATGATATAAAGGATGAACAAAGAGTTTATTATGTTGCTATTAGTCGTGCCGCAAAGAGATTGGCTATATGTGTTCCTACATTATCGCAAGCGAACGAGAACACATTAGCAGCTTTGCCAATAGATATAAAACGAGTATAAATGATTGCGGGCTTTCGCAATAATCATTTGATAGTCAAAAACGGCAGATGGAAAAGCTTCCCATGTGCGTGCGAGTTTGAAGGTGCTAGGCGTCGAGGATTGATGCGAAGTGTAGCCTTAGATCCTACCGATATTAGAAATCGTTGGGTTGTCTCTGTAAGTTGGTTTTATAGAAGGTTTTCGTCAAGGTTGCAATTATATTCTGTAAAAAAATAATAGTTGAATGTTATGAGTGACAAGAAGAAGATATACGATTGGGAGTTCGGTCTGTTTGAAAGGGCATGGGGCAGGCGGGGTGTAGCTTGCCCTGATTGTGTGAATGAGAGCAATCATAAGGTTTGGAGGCGGTTTCTGGACAGGGCGGTAAGGAAGCTTCTGCGCGCTGAGACGATGGAGACGGAGGAGTTTCGGGAGCTGCTAGAGGAGGTGCGCGAAGAGGAAGCACAGCGTCTGGTCTGGGAAAAGAGGGCCGAAAAGATGGCAGAGGCGAGAAGGCGTAGGAGCTGTATGGCGCGCCCGAAGATAGATTATGTCCCGAAGGGATTGACTGTGGATTTGGAGGAGGCTTACGCCGAGTACTTCAAGCAGGAGGTTGAGTTTCGGCACGAAAACAGCATTGCAACAGATAAAGGATAAACGATATGCTGATTCTTATAAGCATTTGCAACATGAAATTGTTTGCGTAGGAGTTAGCTTGCCTGTGGAATGATAGAGCCCTTGTATGGTGGGACATTATCTGATTCTGTATCGCTCGGTGACAACAGCAATCCCCGTCTTCCTCGTTAACACCCACAACAAGTGTGGGCGTGGCAAGGCCGACATTATGGACAACCTGAAGGATTGGACCGGCTTATTCTATTTCTCCATATTTTTACTATCATCACAGCTTTTTTGAGGTTGCATTCTTGCAAGGTTCAAGAAATAAGTTTATCTTTGTATTTTAAAGTTTATCTGCTAAATAATTAAGGTTATGATTCACGAAACAATACATATAAAGAACTTAGGACCTCTTGAAGATACTGGCGTTATCGATATAAAACCGCTAACGGTGTTTGTCGGAAATTCAGCAAGTGGCAAGAGTACACTTATGAAGGCTCTAGTATTAATGCGCTACATATTCAAACGCCTTTCTATCAGAGCTTATTTCCATAACTCGCATATAGAAGAGAATGTTATAAACTTTAGATTCAGGGATTTGCTGCGTGATAATATGAGTGTACTGGTTACTGCAGATACATACATTCATTATGTTGTTACTATAAACGGGAATTCGTATTCTGTAAGTTATTCAGGTGGCAAGTTGTCTTACAATGCTATAATACCCAACGAGGACTTATGCTTCTTCAAAGAAGTGTGGGTAGCAGAATCAAGAAGTGCAATTGCTCCACTATCAAGTCAAGGCACATTGGCTAAAAACGCTTATTTGGGATTCTTCTTTAATGAAACATTTACCGAATTTGACAATGCAACTGACGCAATAAAGCATTTTGATCTTAACTATATCGGTTTGGATATGAATGTTGAACGCGGAGGCAACAACCAAAAGAAGTTTATACTTAAGCCTAAGGATAGCAATTACTCTTCGTTTGAACTTCGCCATGCGTCTTCAGGTATACAGACAACTGCGCCTTTAATAGCCATGATGAACTATTATGCCCAGGCTTTTGACTTTAAGTTGGCTCAAAAACGTAGTATCATTGACTTGTTGTTTGAAAGGAACCTTACCACTCAGTATCGCCCAGAAATGGAACTTACAGATATGCCAAAATATGTACACATACATATAGAGGAACCGGAATTGAGTCTTGACCCAACATCTCAGATTCAGATGTTGAACGAAATAATACGATTGGCGTTTTATTCAAAGGTCGACAGCCGTGAAATAGGATTGGTACTTGCCACACATAGTCCATATATAATTAATTCTCTGAATCTGTTGATGAAGGCTCACGACTGCAAGACGGATATTGACGGTGCACATGTAGGCTATGATGACCTTTCGGTATACCAGATTCTGTCGGGAGGAGTAGCTGACTTGAAAGTTAAAAACATTCACTACGTCAACACGGATAGACTCTCAGAGGATATCAATAACATATATGATAAATACCAAGAATTAAAGCAGTTGCAAAATGAAGAGTCTCTTGGAAAATGACCTTCCTGCGTTTTATGGCGTAGGAAGAAGATGTATATGTGATGAAAACACAACAAGTTTGAGTGAATTTGACCTTACAGAGGACAATACACAATTTGTTGTTGGTTACAAAGAGGGTTACGCGTCTTTTTGTGGGAATCCATTTAACTTGAGTGTAGTCAATTATGATACATATATTGGCAGATATACAGGTACCAAAATCTCTGATGGTAAGCGCAGGTGTGACTTTATCTTGACAGATACTGACACTTATAATATTAATCTATTGTGCGAGGTGACAAGCTCTATAGGCGGAATAGAAAATCTATCTCGTCCTATTGAAAAGACCCAAAAAGATGGAACAAGAACTGTTGTTTTTCCAAAAGGAAAATATCAAAAGGTTGAGCTTCAACTCTATCAGAGCTTGGAAACCTTAACAGAGGTGCCATCAATATCGTCGTATATAAACAACAAAAAAAGAAAGGTGTGTTTAATGTCATACCTCATAAAACGAACAGAGGACAATGCTGTTAATGCTTTCAACAGAAATCGTCTGATGGAAGCGGAGGAGGCTGGCGAAAATGGAGCACAGATAAGTTGTCCACAAATAGAACAGTTTGGCTTTGACTATTATAGAATAAGTCATGATTATTCTTTCAGAATAAGTAATAGTAAATAAACTTTTAACCCCATCCGAGCGGCGGCATTAGCGCAGAGCGATACTGCGGTGGGGAACTCTATTTTTTACGATATGCTGTATGGGCAGATGTTTTAGTCTTCATTTACCAGTTTCTAGGATTTTCTGTATGGGGATGCAAAGAAAGACACGTTTGTGTTTGGGTACGACTGTTTGGTGGAGAAGTATTTAGAATATGAGCAAAAAGAAAAGATATAGCATAATTTTCTACCTGTCAGAAAATACATGGAGCATGAGTGGTATTCCCTGCCCTGATTGCGTGGATGAAAGCAATTATCAGGCATGGAGCAGATACCTGTCAAAGCAGATAGATAAGCTGCTGTGTGCAGAGACCATGCAGACAGCAGAGTTTCAAGAAGAGCTGGAGAAGGTTCGTAGAGACAAAGAAGAACGTATTGCCCATCAGAAAAGACTGGATGAAACTGCCGAGGTGCGCAGGCGTAGAAGCTGCATGGCGCGTCCGAAGATAGATTATATCCCGAAGGGGTTGACGGTGGATTTGGAGGAGGCTTACGCCGAGTACTTCAAGCAGGACGTGGAGTTTCGGCCTGAGAACAAGGAGGATTTCTTGTATATGCTGCGGCTGCTGGAGCGCTGGGAGAAGAAGTCGATACCGGCTGTGTTGGCGAAAGGGAGGCCTGACGCTGCGTATGCCATTGCGATGGGGCTGTGCGAACATCTGCCATTGCTGATATATAGGGAGGACATTAGAGACTATCTGAATGATTACAAGCTACGTATCGGCAAACTGATCTATGCGAGCTTTGCTGCATTGGTAGATAGTGTGGCAGCATGGAACAACGAAGAGAAGCGAGAAGAGGTCTTCACATATATCTTTACGCATCTGTCACGATTTGATGGCTTCAAACGAGTGCAGAACAATATACAGATGTTGGCACCAAGCAAGAAATTCACGGGAGAGCCATTGAAGATCGAGCGAGAGATGAATGACGATGAAGAACGCGCTGCAAGAGAAGCTGAACGGAGACGACGGGAGAAAGAGCGACAGATGCTGGAGGCAGAGAAAGAGGCCAAGTCACTGATACCACTGAACAAGGACTATGAACAGCGTATCTTCAACAAAAGAAATGTGGATTGGGATTGCTATAGCATCTGGCAGCTGATGTTGGAAGAGAACAAGAATATTGAGACGTTGCTTGCCGTTGGAGAATACCAGACGGCAGCATTGATGTTCCTGCAACTGACGAAATCCATGTGCAGACACTTTGTGATGGATAGGCACTGGGAGTATTTTGACGACATGTATAGTCCGGAGTATGCCATCGAGGACTTAGTAGAGACGTTTGAGAAACTGGCGAAGGAGGGACGGTTGCCGGAAGAGGTGAATCGGTATATCCATGAGGCGTGGAAGGAGATAGAGGAAACGGAGTGTTGCGCGGACTATGGGGTGCCGAGAGGGGCTTTGCCCTTTTAGTGGGTTGTGGGTGTTGGTTGACAAAAACCTGCTACTGGGTGGAATTTAAACAGAATAAAAACCATTGGAATTCTTAAACTGTGGACACACTCGGAAAATACATAAAATGCCTATTTACGTTTTGCTTCTGCAAAGTTACAAAATTCCAAAGATTTTCAGTCTAAAATTCCCAAGATTTTCAATTCAAAATTCCCAAGATTTTCAATTTGCGGAGAATGTAGTATGAAAATGTCGCCTCGATAGTAACACATAATCGAGTTGAAACCTATCTGAGTCACATGCAAAATCCCTGATACCAAAATTTATTTTGCCCAAATACTGCCTAATACCAAAATCTTTGGTGGCAAAATACGGTCTGATACCAAAATCTGGCGGCTGGAATGATAGCGTTTGCTATGGGCAGATGGTTTGTGCAAAGTCGGTGATATCGCCATGAATGCTTGCTTTTTCAAGTGCTGCCATGTATGACTGTCTTTCTTCAACTGTGATAATCCTCCACGGGTGACCACTTGTGACGAGCATCGCGTTCATGATAAATCTGGCTGTGCGACCGTTTCCGTCCATGTAAGGATGGATATACACGAAGAAAAAATGGCCTAATACGGCTCTGACGATCGCGTCTTCCTCTGATTCCATGAGTTCGGCGAGCGCAGACATGGCGTCTCTGAGGGCTTCTGGTGGAAGAGGCGTGTGCTTGGAACCTCGAATATACACTTGATGGGATCGATAGCCTACAAGGTCTGAGGGTTTGATAATGCCGGCAGTAATGCAAGGCTGGAACATTTCAAAGTGCCATTTGTCAAAGTCTCTGCTGACGATATTGCCGGCATTGGCTCCTTGAAGGATTGTCTTGACACTCTCTTTGACCTGTTGGAATGCCTGGTAATAGCCTCGTGCTGCTAAAGCGTTCTTGCGATCTGCATCAATCTTGTCGTCTTCCGGATTCCACTCGCCAGAGCGAACGCGTTCGATAAGTCCTTCTGTAACCCGATAGCCTTCAATGGATAACGAATGGTAACTGTCGCGTATATAGTTGTCATCCATGTTGCTTAGTATTGCCTCTGTGGTTTGGCTTTGTGTGGGGGCAATGAGTGGAAGGTCGAGTATTTGCTTTCTCATCTTCTGCCACATCAGCCTGATCCTGATGGCATGGGGTGAAGTGTTCCTACTTGTTCCTGATAGGCTGGGCGTCGTGTCTTCAAATGGATCCTCTGGGCGTAACTCGTGGCCAAGTCTCGTCATGAATTGTAGAATAGTTTCTGCAACGTCAGTTCGCCCGATGTTTCTGAAAGCACCAACAAGTCTTGAGGCTCTGGAAGAGTTTCCTTCGTCGGCCACCACTTTGAGGATTTCATCAGCTCCGCCAACCAGAGACAAACAGGTCCGGGCATTGACTGAGTTTCTGCTGAAATATGTTGGTGTACAGAAAACCAAAGCTTCTGCCAAAGGGTAGAGCCTTAATCCATATCTTTGCTCAACTACAATATGTGCTGGCATTGTTGCTGTGATGTCCAGCATCGAGTCACCATGCTTCAAACTTACAATATTGTTGCTTGCCTTTGATGAACGGATTATCAATTGAGTAGGGGCTGCTGTCTCTCCGGCATAGAAATCAAGTGATTCATCTGGAGTAAGACACCAGTTGTCTCCGAAACGGTTGTTGGAATATGCTACTATGAATTTCCAATAGGAAGCATACCACACGGTTGTGTCTCCTTCCATCCCTGGCATGGTAGGCATATACCATCCTTTGATTACTTGTTCTAAGTAACCATTATCTATAAGACGCTTTGTATGTGTCTCGCCCAAGGTCTTCATGCCCTGAATGATGTCACTGTTGTTCTCGTCCTGATATTTCTTGAGTACGCTCAGTGAATCTGCTAACTTTTCTTGAATACTTGCCATTCTTTCAACTTTAATCTGCCCATTAGTATGTACATGATGGGTGTCTATTAGTAAATACCTAGTGCAGGATTATTAGTAAATACCCAGTGCAGTGTTATTAGTATTTACACGGTGCAAAGTTATTAGTTTTTATCCGGATTTGCAAGGTTTTGGGGCAATAAAAAAGAATCACATTCTTTTTGTATTGTCTTCGATTTGCACTATCTTTGTATAAGATAGGCTGCATCTCAACAATAAAAAAGAATCACATTCTTTTTGTATTGTCTTCGATTTGCACTATCTTTGCAAACAAAAAGGGTTTGTGTATGAAGTATCCCATCGGCATACAGGATTTTAAGAGTATTGTTGACGGCGGTTTTGTCTATGTGGACAAGACGGCCTTGCTGTACAAGATGGTGACGGAGGGTAAGATTTACTTTCTGAGCCGTCCTCGTCGGTTTGGCAAGAGCTTGCTCGTCTCTACGCTGAAGTATTATTTCGGTGGGGAGCGGGAGTTGTTTCGAGGCCTGGCCATCGAGGACTTGGAGCAGGAGTGGGAGCAATATCCTGTATTTCATATCGACTTCAATGGCAGCGACTTCACCCAGGGCGGCACGTTGCAGAACAAACTGGATGTGTGTGTCGAGGACTGGGAGAGGCAGTACGGAATGACGGGTGACGATCGTCTCAGCGTGGGGGAGCGTTTTGCCAGGCTGTTGGCGTTTGTTCATGAGCGTACTGGCAAGCAGTGTGTGGTGCTCATCGATGAGTATGACAAACCGTTGCTGGATGTGCTCGACACGGACTATCGGACGACGGATGGCAATGGCAACAACCTGCGGATTGAGGAACTCAATCGTAATATTCTCAAGGGTTTCTACTCTGCCTTCAAGGCTGCTGACCAAGACTTGCGCTTCGTGCTGCTCACGGGTGTGACGAAGTTTTCGCAGGTGAGTGTGTTCAGTGGTTTCAATCAGCCGGAGGATATCAGTATGAGTGCGGCCTATGAGGCGGTCTGCGGTATCACGGAGGCGGAACTGGAGGGAACGTTTCATGACGAGATGGACGCTATGGCGGACGAGATGGGGGTGAGCCCCGAGGAGGTGCGCCAGATGCTGAAGCGGCATTATGACGGTTATCATTTCAGTAAGCGGAAGACGGATATCTTCAATCCCTTTAGTCTGCTCAATGCGCTTAGCGTTAGGGATATACAGGATTATTGGTTTCGCACGGGTACGCCCAGTTACCTGGTCCGCCTGCTCCATCATACGGATGAGAATCTCAACGAACTGACGGGGAAGTATTACGACACCTCGGACTTTATCGACTACAGAGCGGACGTGGAGCGCCCGTTGCCCATGATCTATCAGAGCGGTTATCTGACCATCAAGGACTACGACCGCTTCTCCAACTCCTACCTGCTCGACCTGCCTAACAACGAGGTGAAAAAGGGTTTCCTTACGCTGATTGCCTCCAACTATCTCGGTACGAAGGAATCGGCGAACACCTTGGCGATACAACTGACGCGTGCTCTCCTGCGCGATGACCTCGACACATGGCGCAAGAGCCTGACGGCCTTCTTTGCCAGCATCCCTTACTCGATGCGTCGGAAGGACATGGAGACGGAGAAGGAACGCTATTTCCACTATACTTTCTACCTTATCTTCCGCATTCTCAGCACCTACCTCGTGCTCACGGAAAAGCAGCAGAGCGAGGGCCGGGCCGACTGCATCGTCGAGACGCCCACGGGGGTGTATATCTTTGAGTTCAAGCTCGACGGCACGGCGGACGACGCCTTGCACCAGATAGAGGAGAAGGAGTATGCGCGCCCCTATGAGGCCGACTCCCGTCCCGTCCATCGCGTGGGCGTCAGTTTCTCGTCGCGTACGGGAACGATTGACGACTGGAAGGAGGCGTAGGTAGCGCATGGAAATAAAGTCAGCGAATAGTCACATTAATACTGTTAGAACATCATGAGCACCATGAAAAAGGTACATATAGAGAAGAAAGAAGAACAATCTCCAGCGGAAGCCTCAAACCCTGAAAAGGACGGGGGCAAAAGGCGAGGGAAGGCGACAGCCCAAGGCGCCAAGAAGACGAAGGGCCGGCACAAGCGAGCCAAGGTGGTGATGCCGAAAATAAACAATATGCAGAAGCCTGCGGGCATGAAGCTCGAGGAGTGGCAGGTGGCCTTACGAAAGCTACAGGCCGAGAAGGAGACCTTTGCCATACGGATGGTGGACGAACAGTATGCTCCAGGAGAGTTTCGGGTGTCCAATGCGGCTACGAGAAACGAATACAAGGTAGTATATCGGGGGAAGGACAGCCTGTGGAACTACTGCTCCTGCTACGACTTCAAGACTTCGCAGCTCGGCACTTGTAAGCACATGGAGGCCGTGAAACTCTGGGTGAGGAAGAAGCGCAAGAAGGTGCAGGTGGCAGAGCCCGACTACAGTTCGGTCTATATCGACTACAAAGGGCCGCGCAGGGTGAAGATACGCATCGGCGACCATGGTCGGGAGATGCTGGAGCGATTGGCGAAAGACTATTTTGACGAGTCGGGTGTGCTTCGCGAGGATGCCTATGCCCGCTTTGACGTGTTCATCCAGGCTGCCAAAGCCATTGCTCCCGACTTTCGCTGCTATGACGACGCCCTCGATTATGTCCTGGAGCGGCGTGACCGGATCAAGCGTTGCCGGTTGTTGGAGGAAAAATACACGGACGAATATCTCGACCAAATGCTCACCGTACCGCTCTATCCCTACCAAAAGGAGGGGACGCGCTTCGCCGTGCGTGCCGGCAAGGGCCATCATTGCCGACGAGATGGGACTGGGCAAGACGTTGCAGGCCATCGCCTCGGCAGAGGTCTATCTGCGTGAGGGCATGGCTGAGCAGGTGCTGGTGGTCTGTCCCACGTCGCTGAAATACCAGTGGAAGCGGGAGATAGAACGATTCACGGGCGGTGACAGGGTAGAGAGTAGTGGGAAAGGCGTGGAGGACGGCTTGACCATTCCGAAGGTGGTGGTCGTAGAGGGCACTCCTGCTAAGCGCGACAAACTGTATAAGGCGCCCGCACCCTACAAGATTGTCTCTTACCACACGATGAGCAACGACGTCAGACATCTGGGCAAGTTGGATACCGACGTGTTGATCATGGACGAGATACAGCGGCTGAAGAATTGGGACACGCTGATCTCCCGTGCCGCCCGCAAGATAGCGTCGCGCTATGCGGTCTTGCTGTCTGGCACGCCGATGGAGAACAAGTTGGAGGAGCTCTATGCCAACATGGAACTGGTGGACCAGTTTTGTCTCGGACCTTACTACCAGTTTCGCGACCAGCACATCCTGCTCCATCCCGAGACGGGTGGCATCATGGGCTATAAGGATCTCAACGCCATTGGCGAGGCCGTCAGCAACCGACTGTTGCGGAGGACGAAGAAAGGCGTGCGCCTGCAGTTGCCCAAGCGGAGCGACCAGTTTGTGCTGGTCCCGATGACTCAACGCCAGGACGATCTCCACTCGGAGTTTAAGTGGGACTTGTTGGTGATCCTGAACAAGTATCGCAAATACCACTACATGACGGAGCAGGACAGGCTGCGCGTGCTCAAGTTGCTGAGTCAGATGCGGATGGTGGCCGACAGCACCTTTATCTTGGAACAAAATCTCACGACGCGTAGTGATGTCAAGATAGCGGAGGTGATGAACCTGCTGGACAATGTCTTGGAGAGTGGGGACGAGAAGGTGGTCGTCTTCAGCGAATGGGAGCGCATGACCCGTCTGGTGGCGATGGAACTGGACAAGCGGGGCATACGCTATGAGTATCTCAATGGGCGAGTGCCGTCGAAGAGGCGCGGGGAACTGGTAGATGATTTCACAACACTTCCCGAGAGTCGGGTGTTTCTTTCCACTGATGCAGGATCTACGGGTCTCAACCTCCAGGTGGCAAGCACACTCATCAACATGGATTTGCCATGGAATCCTGCTGTCCTTGAACAGCGTGTTGCCCGTATCTTCCGTCTTGGACAGGAGAAGCCCGTGCAGATCATCAACCTTGTCTCGAAAGCTTCTATCGAGGAGGGCATGATCAACAAACTGCGGTTTAAGAAGTCGATGTTTGAGGGAGTCTTGGACGGCGGTGCAGACACCGTGTTTGTCGATGAGAGCAAGTTTAAGAAACTCATGGACGACCTCGCAGTTATCATGGAGGCAACGCCAGACGCTCCCGAGGTGGAGTATGTGGACGAAGAGGTGGAGCAAGAACAGAAGGGAAAGACGTCTGTGGAGGCCTCTTTGGACGAAGCGCTCGCTGACGCATCGGAGGCAGACGATGAATCTTCTGTAGATCAGGGATCGTTTGTGGATCATGAGCCTTCAGTAGACCATGAGCCTTCAGTAGCGCATGGGTCTTCGGTAGGGCATGAATCTTTAGCAACCCACCAGTCTTCCGAGGGGCAGCTTCCTTCAGCAGACCATGGGGCTATTGCAGACCAGGAGCCTCCTGCGAGTCACGATCCTTCTCAAGGACAGGCGGCAACGAAGGCACAGGACGGCGCACAGGAGCGGCCTTCCAGCCACCATGCTTCGCCCCATCCCCAGCAATTAGTCAGTCAGGGTGTTTCCTTCTTTAGTGGACTGGCCGAAACACTCAAGTCGGCTGAGGCTACTCAGCAGTTGGTCGATAGCATCGTGGAGACTGACAAGGAGACGGGTGAGGCCCACCTGAAGATACCCGTCGGTAGCAAGGACACCGTCATGCAGATGCTCACGCTGTTTGGCAAACTGATGAACAAGTAGCGATTGCGATGTAACGAAATCGGGACGCTCCGCATAGGCTGTTTCTTCGGGATGCTTTCGGGAAGTCTTCGGGATGATGTCAGAATGATTTTGGGATATTGCCCTTGAAATAATCATCGGCCATTGGAAATGAGAAATGATTTCCAATGGCCGATCGTTTTTTATCTGGACCCTCAGCATCCGACGGGGGTGGGTGCTGAGGGCGGCAGGAGGCTACAGGGAGTAGAACTCCGTGAAGGCGCGGACGCAGTACTCATGGTCGGCTACGCTGCCTGTCTCGCGGCAACTGTGCATGCCGAGAATGGCATTGCCCATATCGACTCCACGCAGGGGGACCGTGGAGGCCAGGATGTTGCCCAGGGTGCTACCGCCTGCCACATCGCTGTGGTTGACGAAGCGCTGGCAGGGCACACCCGCCTTGCGGCAGATCTCGGCGAAGATGGCAGCAGAGACGGCGTCGCTGGCATACTTCTGGGAGGCGTTGAACTTGATGGCGGGACCTCCACCGAGCATGGGGTGGTTGGTCGGGTCGTACTTCTCGGCGTAGTTGGGATGGAAAGCGTGGGCATTGTCGGCAGAGATCATGAAGGCGCGCTCCACCGCCTGCCAGTAGGCTTCCTCAGAGCCACTCTGCTGACGGGCAATACGCATCAGCATCGAAGCCAGGAAGGGGCTGCCAGCACCCTGCTTGGTCTGCGATCCCGTCTCCTCGTTGTCGAAGATGGCGAGCACCTGGGTGGTGTCGCTCTCGGGAGCTGCAATCAGGGCCTCGAGTCCGGCAAAGCACATCGACAGGTCGTCGAGGCGGCCCGAGGAGATAAACTCGTCGTGGACGCCGAAGGTGCAGGCGGGCTGCGTATCGGCCAGGTAGAGGTCGAAGTCGAGGATGTCCTCGTGGCTGACGGGGCGCTGCTTGCTGAGTTCCTCGACAATAACGTTCATCAGCAGGTTGCCCTGTTCCAGTTCGTCGTTGATCAGTCCCAGGAGGGGAAGCATATCCTTCTGCTTGCTCAGTTTCACGCCATCGTTGACCTGGCGGTTGAAGTGGATGGCGAGGTTGCTGATCTGGAGCAGCGGACGACGGACGTGCATCAGCATCGTCTCGGGCGACATGGCATCCTTGCCGCGCACGATGACGCGGCCAGCGAGCGTCAGCGGACGGTCGAACCACGTAGAGAGGATCGGGCCACCATAGACCTCGGTGTTCAGACGCACCAGTCCGCCCTCACCCGTCATCTCGGCATGGGGCTTCATGCGGAACGTGGGGGAGTCGCTATGGGCGCAAATCATGTGGAATCCCGTCTCGGCCAGCGGTTTGCGACCCAGGCGGAAGGCATAGACCGAAGACTCGTTCTTCGTCACATAGACCTTGTCGCCAGCCTTCAGTTCGTCGAGGGGCTGCTGAGGGTCAAGGCGGCGGTAACCGTTCTGCTCGAGTTCACAGGCTATGTTGCGCGCGGCGAGGAAATTGACGGGCGACGCATCCAGAAATTTCAATAAGCGATTGATCATAAATCGGTTGTTTAAGATGAGTAAATATTTCGGCCACAAACTTACACAAAATTTCTGAGATACCCATCATCAGACGGCAAAAAAATCATACTTCCCCCGTGGCTTTTCTCCATTTACCGTGGTTTGTGGATGGGCATCGGGGCAAAAAGCCATCCATTTGCAGCGTGAACCCTCCTTTTCTTTGGCCGTGTCGGCTTTTTTTGCTAAATTTGCACCTACACAATCACCAATAGAAATAAGGAACAAGCAGATCATGATAAGAGAGAAGACTCCCGATGAGGCTTTCCAGTTGCTGCCCGAGTGGGCAGAGCAGGAGGCCGTCGTGCTGGTGTGGCCCGACGAGCAGACCGACTGGGCCTATATCCTCGACGAGATACGCCAGACCTATGTCGAGTTTATTGAGGCCATTGCCCGGTATGAGGCCGTGTGGCTCGTGGCGCGCGATACGGCGGCGGCACGAGCGTGGTTGGCAGGTCGGGTGAGCGATCGTGCGCTGGAGGCGATACGCTGGATAGAGGCAGAATACAACGACACATGGGTGCGCGACACGATGCCGCTGACCATCTCCGACGGCAGGGGAGGACTGCGGATGATGGACTTCCGCTTCAATGGCTGGGGCGAGAAGTTTGCCAGCGACCAGGACAACCAGCTGGGACGCGTGTTCCAGGAAAAGGGAGTCTTCCGCTGTCCGATGGACCATTGGGACGACTTCGTGCTGGAGGGAGGATCGGTTGAGGCTGATGGCGAGGGCCATCTCTTCACGACCTCGGTCTGTCTGTTGGCTCCTCATCGCAACCAGCCCCTCACGCAGGGCGACCTGGACGAACGGCTTCGACAGGCTTTCGGCGTGGATCGGGTCTATTGGATCGGTCATGGATCTTTGGAGGGCGACGATACCGACGGCCATATCGACACCCTGGTGCGTTGTGCGCCAGGCCATACGCTGCTCTATGTGGGTTGCGACGATGAGGCCGATCCGCAGTATGCCGACCTGCAGGCCATGGAGGCCGACCTGCAGGCCATCAATCGCGAGGCCGAAGTGGCCTACCGACTGCTGCGTTTGCCGATGCCCGATGCCATCCTCGACGAGGAGGGGAATCGCTTGCCAGCCACTTATGCCAATTTCCTGATCGTCAACGGGGCAGTCATCGTGCCTACCTACGACCAGCCACACCACGACGCCGAGGCGCTGCGTGTGGTTGGCGAGGCCTTCCCCGAGCATGAGGTGGTGGGAGTGGATGCGCGGGCTGTCATCCAGCAGCACGGATCGCTCCACTGCCTGACCATGCAGATCCCCGTAGGCGTGGGCCAAGGAGGGGAATAAACCGAAGGGGCTGGGGTGGAGAGAAATCCTCGTTGGCCCTCATATCATAGAATATATCACAAGACTCACAATGAAAATAGGAATCGTACAACAACACAATACCGCCGACGTGGCGGACAACATGCGCCGTCTGGCTGCCTCCGTGGAGCAACTGGCCCAGGAGGGGGCACAGCTCGTCGTACTACAGGAGTTGCACAACTCGCTCTACTTCTGCCAAACGGAGGACGTAGCCAACTTCGACTTGGCGGAGCCGATCCCCGGTCCATCGACTCAGTTTTATGGTGAACTGGCGAAACGTCTGGGCGTCGTCATCGTCACGTCGCTCTTTGAGCGCCGCTCGGCAGGTCTCTATCACAACACGGCCGTGGTGATAGAGCGCGACGGAACCATCGCAGGCAAGTATCGCAAGATGCACATCCCCGACGATCCAGCCTACTATGAGAAGTTTTACTTTACTCCTGGCGACCTCGGTTTCCGCCCCATCGACACGAGTGTGGGCCGCTTGGGCGTGTTGGTCTGCTGGGACCAGTGGTATCCTGAGGCAGCGCGCCTGATGGCCTTGCAGGGGGCAGAGATTCTGATCTACCCGACGGCCATCGGCTATGAACCCTCCGACGTGGAGGAGGAACAGCAGCGCCAGCGCACGGCGTGGACCACCGTGATGCGCGGCCATGCTGTGGCCAACGGACTTCCTGTCGTCGCTGTCAACAGGGTGGGCTTCGAGCCTTCGCCCGTAGGCAAGACGGAGGGACAGGCCTGCTCGGGTGGCATCCAGTTTTGGGGATCCAGTTTTGTGGCTGGGCCTCAGGGCGAACTCCTCTGGCAGGGGTCGGACAGCGAGGAGGCATTGCGCCTGTTCGACATCGATCTTGAGCATAGCGAGAATGTGCGCCGCTGGTGGCCCTTCCTGCGCGACCGCCGCATCGACGCCTATGAAAAAATCACCCGCCGCTTCATCGACTGACGCGTGCTATACTTCTTTACCATCACTTGACCATTGCTAAGGTTATGAAAAGAAATACTATCCTGGCGGCACTGACCGCCGTATCGCTCTCTGCTGCCGTCACTCCCGTCGGCGCACAGCAACTGTTGCCGCAGCCGAAGCAGGCCGTCTTTGGCAAGGGCACTTTCAATCCGCAAAAGGGTGTCATCCTGATGGAGGAGACTTCTGGGGCGGGCCATGGCAAGGAGTACTACCGACTCCATATCACGCCCGACACGATGCGGGTGGCTTATGCCGACTCCACGGGCCTCTTCTATGCCACACAGACCATCAGCCAGCTCCGCAAGGGAGACCTGCTGCCCGTCTGCGATATCGAGGACTGGCCGAGCTATGAGTGGCGTGGCTGCATGATCGACATCTCCCGCCATTTCTTCCCGCTGAGTTTTCTGAAGAAGCAGGTGGATGTCCTCGCCCATTACAAGGTCAATCGCCTTCACCTCCACCTCACCGACGCGGGAGGATGGCGCATGCAGATAGACCGCTATCCCGAACTGACGAAGAAGGCGGCATGGCGCACGGAGAGCGACTGGACGAAATGGTGGATCGACAACGACCGCCGCTATATGAGGGAGGGCGATCCCGGGGCCTATGGAGGCTACTATACGAAGGACGAGATGCGCGAACTGGTGGCCTATGCTGCCAAGAAAGGCATCACGGTCGTGCCCGAGATCGAGATGCCGGGACATAGCGAGGAGTTGACCGCGGCTTGTCCCCAACTGAAGTGTGAGGGCAACCAGGAGGCGCAGGGCGACGTCTGTCCGTCGAGCGAGACGACCTATGCCGTGCTCCACAACATCCTCGACGAGGTGATGGAGGTGTTTCCGTCGAAGTGGATCCATATCGGTGGCGACGAGGCAGGCAAGGGTAGCTGGGGATCGTGTCCCAACTGCCAGCGCAAGGCTCGGCTGCTGGGAATCCGTAGCACGGCGGACCTGCAGGGGTATCTCATCCAGCGCATCGCCGCCTATCTCCGGCTGGAGGGCAGGGAGGCCATCGGATGGGACGAGGTGCTCGACGATAGTCTGGCTGCCCATGCGCCTTCGCTCGGCGAGAACGTCAACGTGATGGTATGGCGCGACATCAAGGCGGCTCAGCGGGCCATGCGCAGGGGTCACAACGTGATCCTCTCGCCTGGCGACTACTACCTGGACCGCTACCAGGACGCTCCGCCCACGGAGCCCTTTGCCGGAGGAAGTTATCAGCCGCTGCGCAATCTTTGGAACTTTGACCCCGCACCCTATAGTGGTGATGGCTTCACGGGTCGTGTGCTGGGCGTGCAGGGCAATCTCTGGACGGAGTATATCAAGACGGAGGACTATGCTGAGTATATGCTCTATCCCCGCGAACTGGCCATTGCCGAGGTGGGATGGAGCGGGCGTAGCCGCTCCTATGCGGAGCTGAGTGCTGCCGTCGTGGCGCAATATCCGTGGCTGGCTGCGCAGCATGTCCAGGCTTTCGATCTCAGACGGGAGAAGGGAGACCGCAAGGAGAAGCAGAAGCCCGTGCGCCATCTGGCTGTCGGGGCAGGAGTGAGCTATCACCAGCCCTACTCGCAGTCGTATGTGGGACAGGGCGACGGCACGCTGACCGACGGGATGTGTGGCGGATGGTCCTATGGCGACGGCCGTTGGCAGGGATTCATGCAGCGTCGCGACACGACGGTGGCTCCCTTCGACATCACCATCGACCTGGGCGAGGAGAAACGGTTTAGTACCGTCAGCCTCGACTTCATGCAGAGCGACGGCGCATGGGTGTTCTATCCCAGCCGCGTCACCATCAGCATCTCCAGCGACGGCGACCATTTCGTGCCCGTCTATGACCAGGCGTACACCCGCGAGCGACTCAATGTGGTCGGTACGCGTACGGTGACGTATCAGGGCAAGAAGCAGAAGGCGCGTTTCGTCCGTATCTCCGCCAAGGAGGACAATCCTGGCGAGTGGGTCTTCACGGACGAGGTGAAGGTGTATTGACGCAGGATAGCGGTAGTGGCAGGTCGGCCATTGGAAACGGAAGAAGTCGTTTCCAATGGCCGATTTTCTTTGTGGAGGAGTGGCGAGGGTGGTGCTGGTGTAACGACCGTTAAACTCGCTAAGTGATGTTAAATTATTCTAGGCTCTGTGGTTTAAGCCATAACTTTGCGGCTTCTGTCCAAATAGGTATAACGAATAGATTGTATTCATGGTATGAGTAACTTGAAAAATGGAAGCGCTGCCGAGAAGCGCTGCAACCGTATGGGGTGGATTGGAATGCTCGTCACGCTGGGCATTGTCTTTGGCGACATAGGCACGTCGCCTCTCTATGTGATGAAGGCCATCCTCCATGTAGGCCAAAGGGTGGACGAACCAATGATCTTGGGTGCGCTGTCTTGCATCATCTGGACGCTTACCCTGCAGACTACCGTCAAGTATGTCCTCGTGGCCCTGCGGGCGGACAACCATGGCGAGGGAGGCATCCTGGCGCTCTACGCCCTGCTGCGTCGCCACAAGAGAAAGTGGATCTATCTGCTGGCCCTTATGGGAGCAGGCACCTTGCTGGCCGACGGCATCATCACGCCTGCCATCACCGTGACCACGGCCATCGAGGGTTTGGAGAGCGTCAGTCCGCATCTGCCCGTGCTCCCCATCACCCTGGCCATCATCACCGTCGTCTTCTTCGTACAGCGCTTCGGCACGGAGAGCATCGGCAAGTCGTTTGGTGGCTTCATGCTGCTGTGGTTTCTCCTGCTGGGTGCGGTCGGCACGATCAGCCTCGTCTCCTATCCGCAGGTGATCCGGGCGCTCAATCCCTATTATGCCCTGCGGCTGCTGGCGACGTCGCCCGAGTGGTTTCTCGTCTTGGGCGCGGTGTTTCTCTGTACTACGGGTGCGGAGGCGCTCTATTCCGACTTGGGACATTGTGGCAGGCGAAACATCACCGTGAGCTGGGCCTTTGTCAAGACGATGCTCATCCTCAACTATCTCGGGCAGGGAGCGTGGATTCTCTGCCATGCCGACGTGGCGGCTTCGGTCAATCCGTTCTATGCCATCATGCCTCAAGGCTTGCTGATCTTCTCCATCGTGATGGCTACAGGGGCAGCCATCGTGGCAAGCCAGGCCCTCATCAGTGGCACGTTCTCCATCTTGAGCGAGGCGATGAACCTCGACTTCTGGCCTCGGATGCGCATCAAGCATCCCACTCATGTCAAGGGCCAGCTGTTTATCCCTGCGGTCAATATGGCCATGTATATCGGTGTGGTGCTGATCCTCCTCCTCTTTCGCGACTCCTCCCACATGGAGGCCGCCTACGGACTTGCCATCACCATCACGATGCTGATGACCACCTTGCTCCTGGGCTTCTACCTGCGCCAAAGGGGCGTGTCGCGCATCCTCTGCATGGTCTTTGTCGGCAGCTACTGTGTCATAGAGGGCATCTTCCTGGCCGCCAACCTCTCCAAGTTTCTTGCCGGAGGATGGTGTACGTTGCTCATCGCGGGCGTTCTTTTCTGCATGATGCTGGTGTGGGTGCGTGCCAAACGTATTCGCCGTCAGCATATCTCCAGCAAGCCGCTGAGCGACTACTATCAGATCATCTCCGACATCAAGGCCGACGATCGCATACCCAAGTATGCCTCCAACCTGGTCTATGTCAATCATACGGGAAAGGAGAGTACCGTGGACGACAAACTGATCTATTCCATCATCAACAAGCAGCCGAAGCGTGCCGACCACTATTGGCTCATCAACCTGGAGTATGTGGATGCGCCCGATACGCTGGAGTATAGTTGCAGCACGCTGGTGGAGGACACGCTCTATAGCGTGACGATGCGTATCGGTTTCCGCATAGAGCCTCGTGTGAGTCTCTATCTGCGCCAGGTCGTCGAGGACTTGGTGGCAGAGGGCAGGGTGGATCTGACCAGCTGCTACCCCTCCTTGCGACGCTATGGTGTGGCGGGCGACTTCCGCTTCATCATTATCCATCGCGTCTATTATCCTGAAGACTCGTTCGACCGTCGCCACAACCTCTTGATGAGTCTCTATGCGCTCATAGGCAAGATCAGCATCGACGAGCCCAAGGCGCTCGGTCTCGACACCTCGGTCGTGGTGGTGGAGCGCGTGCCCCTGATTCTCTCTCGCAGGGAAGGCCACGTCCGTCGCATTGTCCCAGCCTTGCCCGAGGGGGAATAGGTGGGGCGTGCGGGGCGTTTGCCTTGTCGGTATATGCTTTGGGGGCTGTGCCAAAACCAATGGTTTGACACAGCCCCCAAAAGATAAAGTCGTCAGGTCGTTGCGTGGCGTGAAGAAAGACGCCTCAGCGTCCTACTTCGTCTTGGTGAGCACATACAGTTTGGCCGTCTCGCCCTCGGGCTCGTTGCCCAGCGAGTCGGTCATGACGACGTGCTGGTCGTCCTTCACCTTGTAGTAGGTCTGCTCGCCACTCGACGGGCGTTCGAGCACCAGTACCTTGCCGTCGAGCACGCGCAGCACGCCGCTGGCCTCGTCATGGCCGTCCTTGCGCTCCAGGTAGTCCTGCGTCAGCTGGTAGGTGCTGTCGGCATGGATGGTGAGCACGGTCTTGATGCCCGGGCAGTCGGCGGCGGGGAGAGTGCCCTCGTAGGTGCCGGCGATGGAGGTCAGGTCCATGCTGTCGATAGAGGCCGTGTCTTGGGCCACGCTGGTGGTGTCGTTGTCCGCGGTGCTTGGCGCGGTCTTCTGGTCTGTACAGGAGGACATCAGCGCCATGGCGGCGAGTCCCCAAATCATCCAATTCTTTTTCATACTTCTCGTTTTGATAACAAACTTATTTTGTCTATAGAGCGGCATCATCCGCTATGGCTTGCAAAAGTAAGTAAAACTTTTGGCATGGATGAAGAATCTCAGAAAAAACATCATCCCTGTAGATTTTTGGTGAAATGGCAATATTTCCATATTGCCAAATATTTTGCCAACTTTCTGCTAAACCCAATTACTCCTCATGCCATTATGAATCTCATGTGGAAGTCACTTGGCTGCATGATGGTCGTTCAGAAACCTGCTCACGTCCTTGACGGCTTCTTCAAAGGCTGTGGGCTGTCCTGGGACTGTTATGAATAGATGGGTGGCGGTGGGATAGACGCGGTAGATGACGGGTCTGCCAAGGTTGTGGAGGCGCTGGACAAGTTCTGCAGTTTGGTCCAGGAGAATGTCGTGGCCTGCCGATATGAATAGCGCGGGCGGCAACGTTTTCAATGCGTCGTCATCACACAGGCCTACCGACACGAGCGGGTTACGTTCCTGACGATTGGCATAGGCTTCGTTGAACGCTTCGAGGAGCTCCGCATCGTTGCCATATCCCTTGGCATACTTTTCCCAAGAAGGAGTCCTCTCGGTGAAGAGTTTGGTCACGGGATATATCGGTATCACTTTGCAAATGCCCGATGCTGACATGGCGGTCGCCAATGCCAGGTTGCCCCCAGCACTGTCTCCTCCTACGGCTATTAGCGTGGTGTCGCCTCCCCAGTCGGCCGCGTGTTCTTGCAGGTAACGTACTGCCCTTTGACAATCTTCGAGTGCGGCAGGGTAGGGGTGGGTAGGTGCCAGACGATAGTCTAATGCTGCCACCAGGCAGTCGGCCTCCAGGGCTACAGCGGCACAGAACCGCGCGCAACTGTTGATGCTGCCAAAGCACCATCCTCCGCCATGGAGGTAGAGCAGGATGGGGCGCTTGCGGTCAGTCTCATGCTTGGGAGAGAAGAGACAGATGTTCTCTCTCGGATAGAAAGTCTTGACGCCTTCCGGCAAAGTAGGCGGCTGGTTTCGGCTCTGCCTTATCTGCTGTAGTTCGGTGTCATTGCCTTCCATTGCTTTCCTTACGGCCATCATCTGTATATGCTGCAGTCCTGGCTTCATATTGGCCAAGAAAGCCTGCTCCTCCTCCAACATCTTTTGCTGGCGGATCGAGTCGGGACAAGTAGCCCGACAGGTGAGAGTTGACACGAGTATCATGACTGACGATAGAAGTATAAGTGATCCTTTTGTCATTTTCAAATCTTTCTTTTCTTCATTTCTTTCTTTTCTTCATCCATTTCTTCATCACCCGGTGAAAGCCGTGGTTGCCACCTTCATAAATCCTTGTGGATGGTTCACCCGGTGGGCCTGAATGATGTCTGCAAAAGTAAGAATAAAAAATGGAAGTGCAAAAATCAAAGCAACACAATCGACCAGGTGGCAGCCTTTAGTTACCCTCCGTGCTATCCATAAGTTATCATCGAAGTCGGTCTTAAGTTACCATCGGGAAGGTGGCTATCTTAGGGTCAAATTCTGTGGAATATTCAGGTCAAAGCTGTAAGATCTTTAGGGTCAAAACCAGTAGAATATTCAGGATAAAAAACTGGTAGGACACACTTGCGCTGATAGAATCTCCATGCTTTTCGCCCTCTATATACATAGACGTCGAGCAGCGACTACGAATATAATGATCGTCAACGAAAACGAATATAAACGTCGTGCAACGACTACGGACATAAACATCGTACAACGAAAACGAAAAACGGAGGACGCAAAGATGGATAGAACAACAGCCGAAAAGGAATGGCTCCGCCGCATCAGTGGCGGAAAGTCAGCGGTTCCCCAGAGGAAGCCGACGAGCGACCAGACGAGCGATCAGTCAAGCAGCAAGCCCAGGCCCAAGCCTCAGCCGACGGCCAAGAAGCATGGCAATGGCTTTGGCGACATTGCCGGCATGGAGGACCTGAAGCAGCGGGTCAAGGAGGGCTTCATCAATGTGCTCCAACATCGTGATCTGGCCGACGCCTACGGCATCCGTCCTCCCTCCATGCTCTTCTATGGGCCTGCGGGATGTGGCAAGACGTTCTTTGCCGAGAAAATGGCTGAGGAGGTTGGCATCCACTTTATCAAGGTCGTCCCGGACGATTTGGCCAGCACCATGGTGCACGGTACGCAGGAGAAGATCGGCGAGGTCTTCAAGAATGCGGAGAGACACGCGCCGGCATTGCTCTTCTTTGACGAGTTTGACGCCATGGTGCCGCGTCGCACAGGAAACGAATACAACCAGCACTACGACAGCGAGGTGAACGAGTTTCTCTGTATGCTCAACCATGCTTCCGACAAAGGGGTCTATGTCCTTGCCGCCACCAACCATCCCGAGCGCATCGACAAGGCCGTGCTGAGGACGGGACGCATTGACGAACTGGTCTATGTGGACATGCCCGACCACGAGGCCCGCAAGAGTCTGTTTGCCCTGGAACTGGCCAAGTTGCCAAGGGAAGAGGACATAGACATGGACCGGCTTGCCCACCTGACGCAAGGCTTCAACTGCAGCGACATCAACTATATCGTGAAGTCGGCAGCGCGCAAGAAGTTCAACGAGGCGATAGGCTGCGGAGAGCATACGCTGCAGAATATCACCCAGAAGCAGCTCGAAGAGATCATCTCCGGGCGCAGCCCCTCGGTAAGCAGTCGCGACCTGCGCGAATACCAGCGCGTCCACAGGGAGTTTTCGCCCAAGGACAAGGGCGGTCAGCCGGCCAGCATCGGATTTCGATAACAACAACGTATAACCCATCAATGTAAACGATTATGAAAGAAAAAATCTTAGAGGCTTTTGCCCGTCTTGGTTTCTGCTTGGAGAAGAGCGACGACGTCGGCTATGAGTTTGAGTATGAAGGCATGACGCTTCTCTATCTGTGCAACGAGGACGACGAAGACTTCCTGACCATTGCGCTCCCAGGCTTCTATGAATACGACGAGGAGAATGTCGCCACATATTGTGCGCTCTCGGAGAAGATCAACGCCTCGCTGAAATATGTCAAGGCGTTCACCCCGGGCCATAGCATGTGGCTCTGCTACGAGCGCGAGCTCTTCGGCGGCGAGGAACTGGAGGCCTTGATCTCTCGGATGATTGCCCATCTGGAGGCCGGCGTGGTCTTCGCCAGCAAGGCGGTGAAGGCCATCGAGGAGCAGTTCGCCGATAGCGACGATACGAGCGAGGGCTGCGAGGAACTGACGGACGACAACGAATCATAACTGGAGGACATTCTTATGGACAAAAGATCAATGGTCATCAGCGTGCTGGAAGACATGGGCTACCAGCCGCGGGTGGATAGCGACGGCGACGTGTTGTTTCGCTTTCAGATGAAGCACCTCTATGTGCTTGCCACCCAGCAGGAGGAAACGTCCTTCCTCGTGGTCATGCTGCCGCAGTTTTACGAGATGAGCGAAGGCGAGGAGATCAAGGTCCTCACTCTCTGCAACAAACTCACGCGAGAGGTGAGGCTGGCAAAGATCTACATAGATACCAACCTCACGGAGGTCACGGCCAGTTGCGAGTTCTTCTACAGCGATGAGGCTTCCCTGCGTCTGCAACTGGAGCATTCGTTGGTGATACTGGGCCGGGTACGCTCCGTTTTCCGCCAGGCGCTGGTAGAGTTCGAAGAGTAATTGGGATTATGTATATATAGTGGTAGGGTGGGTGCGCTTGTCGAGCCCGCCCTACTAACGTTTTAACGTTTAACGTTTTCGATATTGGGTGGCCTTGTCGAGGAGGCCTCACGGAAGGCTTTTCACCTGTTGTAGGGAAAAGGCAGAGAGACAAAATATGAGCTGGACGGCTGAAACGCCCGCCTGCTTCTCCAATGATATCCTGCGAAACAAATGACCAAGCCCATGATCGGGTGAAAAGTGCCATCAAATTGGTCCGCAATGAACTTTTAACACTAAAGGTGTTGGTCTCCTCCGAAAAAATGCGTAATTTTGCATCTATGACAGTTGCTCTTTAAATCGTTGTTTCATCGCGTTTTAGCGACTGCAAGGATACAACTTGTTATAGCGAAACTGTTGTTTTTATCCCATTATTTGGGGGTGATGCTGAAACTTTAGTATATTTTCGACTATGACTGACGAAGAAAGAAAAGAATTCGAAGAGTTCCAGAAATGGAAAGATGAGAAGAAAAAGGAAGAATCTCTTAAACATGGGGAAGCGATAACTCCCTCTGATGATGGCTTACAAATCAAGGACAAAGATAGTAAGGCAGAGGAGAATAATGCCCATTCTGATAAGTCTGTAGAGGAGAAGAGTACTTATTCTTCCCATTCTGTTTTCTTATACATAGTGCTGTTTATAGGCGTACTTTCTGCATTCTTTATTTCTGCACTTTTGACAATTACCAGTCCGACTTCTTCTACCGATAATGCAGCAGTTGTGGACTCAGGTTATGTAGCTTTAGATTCAGTTTATGTTGACTCGACAAGTGTCCCTACTGAAGGCGTGAAATCAGAATGGCAATACGATACTAGCAAGGATAAGATGAGAGGTTCTACTGATTATGTTGCAATTCTCTGCAGTGACTATAATGAGAATGGAGGGGCCTTTTCCGGTGGTGACATGTGTATTGTTGTCCGTAAAGCCAAAAAGTTTGGCGGACTTGATGTGTATTTGAGATTGTCCAGTGATCAGTTTGGCGGCAATGAATATTATGGGAATAACTATGTGACGGTAAAGTTCGACAATAATTCCCTAATGAAGTTTTACTTTGATGAAGGTGCCAACAGCGGTACTGATTTCGCATTTATTCGAAAGAAGTCTGCTTTTTTAAAAGCATTGAAGAAGGCGAAGTCTATTCGCATAGAAGCAACGCTGTTCTCTGCTGGAATACAACAATTTAGCTTCCATGCTGACCATCCTCTCAAGTGGGAGCATTAAGTATAAAGTCATAAGGACCATATAATCGATCAAGAATGAAAAAGAAACAGTATGTGATCTTGCTGGCGGTAGTGCTTATATTGGCACTTGCTTTCTGCGGATACAAGTATTATACCTATTATTATCAAGATGTAGTGACGGACTACTACGGAATAGAATATACTCCACCCGTGGAAAGAGGAGTGTCTCTCTTTGGTAACGTGGAGTATTCTCAACCACAAGTAAAGTTCAAAAAGCTTCCAAAGTATTTAAGCGACTCCTCCGCAATTTCTCATAAGACGGCTGAAGTCCTCTCTGATAGAAAATTCTATGTTGAAGAATACAAGAAAGAAATGGGTGTAGTGCCCAAAACTGATATAGAAAAAGTAAATCAAGGAGCTAGTCTTCAAGCATTGAAAGAGTTGCTTAAAAAACAGTATTTCCTCATTAGTTTCTCCCATCACAGAAAATACGATCCCGAAGACTTCATTCGGTTCGTCAAGAAGAATGGCGTCGATTGGGATAAGATGGAACAGTTCTGTAAAAAGTATGGACTTGATGTTAAGTGCTACCCTCCTGACTTCGTCACTCAAAAAACACGTATTTTATAACTGATTGACAAACAATATTTTGTATCTTTGCCTCACCTAATATTGGGTGACGCGAAAGGTATTTTAACTATGTTTGTCCGAAAGAAAAAACATCGTTCCGGCAATATCGGAGTTATAGTTGCCGAGAAAATTTGTGGCAAGATGAAGGAACTTGTCACAATTGGAGTTGCCTATAATGAGGGAGAGGTCGATAATCTTGTGAATGAAGCAAAAGAATGGATTTCCAAAGAGAAATCACGCCGCCATCCGCAGCTTGACCTTTTCGGCGAGGAACGTGAGGCGTGTGACCGTGAGCGTGATGAAGTCCGTCGTGTATTGTCCAATGTGAGCAATATCCTTCTCAATGGTTGTGACCTGATATTGGACCGTACATTTGACCGGATCGGTTTCAACAGGATTGATGACGAAGTGTTCCGCAAGCTTGTAAAGGCTCGTTTGGCATATCCAACGAGCAAGGCTGCTACGGTGGAATATCTGAAAAACCACTTTGACGAGGACGTGGATCTATCCAAAATCTATCGCTATCTTGACAAGCTTAGTGGTCATCAGCACGAAATAGTACAGGACATAAGCGTGCGCCATACTGCGAAATTGTTTGGTGGCAATATCGGCGTGTTGTTTTATGATGTCACCACACTTTACTTTGAAGCGGATTATGAGGACGAATTGCGCAAGACAGGCTTCTCGAAAGAGGGACGTCACAGTAATCCTCAGATCATACTCGGCCTGCTTGTTAGCCTTGGCGGCTATCCACTAGCATATTGCATCCATGAGGGCAACAAATATGAAGGCCACACGATGCTGCCGACGATAAACGAGTTTGTAAGCAAATACGGTTTGGAGAACTTCGTTGTGGTGGCAGATTCCGGACTGATGAACAATGCCAATATAGCGGAACTTGAAGCGCACGGCTACAAGTATATAATAGGTGCGAAGATAAAGAATGAAAGTCAGGAGGTCAAAAGCTGGATATTGGAGCAACCCAAGCGCAACTGCCAGATGGTTGAATATGACAAAGGCGGCGGACGTCGTCTCTTGGTCGGCTATACAGATGACCGTGCAAAGAAAGATGCCTACAATAGAGAAAAAGGAATACGCAGGTTGGAAAAGGCTTATAAGCATGGTGCGCTCACAAAAGGCAATATCAACAAAAGAGGTTACAATAAGTTTTTGTCTATGGATGGTGAAGTGAAAGTCGCCATCAACTATGACCGTATTGCCGATGACTCCAAATGGGACGGTCTAAAAGGCTATCTCACTAATACGGATATACCAATACAGGATGTATACACAGCATATCACAACCTTTGGCATGTAGAGCGGGCCTTCCGTATAGCGAAATCAAAGATAGAGATACGTCCCATGTTTCATTTTACACGCAAACGTATTGAAGCCCATATATGCATCTGCTTTGTGGCTTTGAAAGTATACAAGGAGTTGGATCGCATGCTGAAAGTCTCAGAGATTAAGATGAGCGTGGACAAGGTGCTTGCATTGGCAAAGACAATCACAACGATACAGATCAAGCTTCCTCTAAACAAGGAGGTTTATACGCAAACCATGCTGATGGCAAGGCATCAGAAAATAGCTAAACTCTTTGATGAGGATTTTTGGGTGACGCAATGACGAAGTCAGGAGATTCCTTCGACTGTACAAGGAGAATGTGGAGAAACGTAGTTTACTCTGTTATGATTTCCGTGACTTCTTTATGCTGATAAGAGGACGGAACGTGATTTCGATTGTCTCCTATGAATATAGAGAAAATATCACTGAAGCTTTAGACCAACTAAAATCGGTCAAGACACACGAAGGTGTAAGATATCTTCTGTATTTTTCAGTCGATAAATGTGACAACGACGAGATAGGTAACAGACAGGCTTCCATTCGTGACTTTATGGATGCCTTTCCGTGTGAGAACATTACATATTGGAACATCGGAGAGTCTTCTTCACAAATCGTAGCATTGTTTGCTTCAATACCTATAGAATAATGAAAGGAAATATCAAGCAGGGTCAAGAGCTGGAAGCCCTAATCAATCAAATTACGTCCATCCCGATGACCGTAGCCATCAAAGAGGATGATCTTGACTATCTTCATCAGGCTAAGGCCATATTGAAAAGGAGAATCCATTCCTTTCCCAAGGATGACGAACCACGTGTAGATTCAGTCATAAGGGAATTTGAGGACTTTGGAAACATTGACTACAGTCAATATGACAGAATCGTTATCCAGATTGTTACGTCGTCGGCATATCCCTTAATGATGAATGAGCTCAACCGGTTAGTGTCATTGATCGACGGCAAGTTTTCTCAAGCAGGAGTCTTGTGGGGTATCGGCACTGATAATAAGCTGGGAGACAAGATCCTCTTGCAGTTGGTTTGTAGCTGCCAAGAGTAAGGTTTCTCTAACGCAAGCAGCACCGTTAAACAAATATAAAAATGATATTGCGCAAAAGGGGGACTACTTAAAAGCACAAAAATAAAAAGTCCTGTAAATCTTTCGATTTACAGGACTCTATTGCGGAGAGAGAGGATCTTGAACCTTTCTCTATAATTTCCTAATTTACAAGTGTTTATAGACGTGCCAAAATCTTCGGTACCATATCTGTAGCCATGTTCTGACCCTTATTAGACCCTAACTCGGACTCGTCAGACCTTAATCTGACCCTAAGTCGGTCGCTGGATAAACACTCTTGTTTTCTTGGGTTCAAAGTTAGCAAAAAATGAACTAACCTCCAAATATTTGAGCAACAATCTTTTAAAAAACTTTTTGGCTACACTGCACTATTCGTGTAAACCAACCTGGAACGCATTTCTAACTGCGTTTTGTCGATGACCAAAATTAGAGTTTTACCCCATCATGTTCCTGCCAGTATTTGTTTTCCATAGGAAGCAATTCGTCCCTGAGCAAATCCATGACCTTAGGGAATGGCAGTTCCTGCTTGAAGTTTATTTGCTTCAAGAACCTATTCCAATTTATATTTCTTTCTTCATTCGTTGCAAAAGATTCAGTAAACAGCTTTCGGTCGGCATTGTATTCCAATTTCCTATTGCTGAAAGTAGCATTGATGGCTTGATACAAGCTGTCGTGATCTATCTTGTATGTGACAAACAACTGATAGCAGTCGAAGAAATCTTTCATTCTGCTGTTAAACACATCTCTATCAAGCATCGTATGGAACTTTTCTGCTATTACCGTCTCTATGGAGTAGGCCTTAAGGTTGACAGAAGGTACATCCGGGAGCAGAAGTGGGTAGTCAAGGTTCATAGGATAAGGAGTGACAACATCGCCAAAGCCTATATCGATAGACATCTTTTGAACGATACTGTCCATGTGGGCAGTGAAATGAAACCTTGTACCCGGATATTTCTTGTCAACAGTTATAGGCTCCACCTGTAGTTCGTCCGTGTCAAATTTTACTCCATCCATCTCACAATCGATAGACAGAATTTCCTTAAAAACAGAAGTCAGATAGTCTCTGTCTCTGCTGATACGGTCTGCCAAGAAGTCTATATCTACTGTAGGTCTGGACTCCAAGCCTTGAAGTGCATACAGCAAAGACCCGCCTTTGAGCAGGAAATTATCCTTGTATTGGCTCACTGATACCCGATACAACAGGCGCTCATTGAAATAGCGTGTCAGAAGGTACATGTACCTGTACCCAGTCTTATTCATCAGAGTAAGAAGCCTTGTCCTTACCGATTTCCCGTAGTTCTTATGTTTAATCATTCTCCCAGAGCAATGGTCATATATTCCTTTATTGTTTTTTCAACTCTCAATTTCTTGGCATATTCAGACAGGCGGCTTAGGTTGCGATCTTTGCGCTTTGTATAGTTCCGGATAATCTCAGAGCACAAAGCTGAGCCTATTTTATTCCGATACTTGACAGCATCACACACGCTTCGCTCAAGGTCTGTCATATGGACGTGGTAATTGCTTACTTTGACCTCACTAATGCCAAACTTAAGGTTGTCGTCCTTCCAATAGAAAAGTTTGATAGGGAAAGGTGTCCGGAGTGATACTTTGCGCTTCGCGGAAATGGCAATACAGAACTCTGGAGGACTGATGGTTGTCAGACCATAATAAGCCCAGGCGTTGTAAAGACACACCACACCTCCGGGGACAATGCTCTCGACATCAATTATATTGTTGAGCATTTCCTCCGGTGGGGCATACACCCCATGACGCACCTTGACCAGTTCTCCAGCATCAACAGCTTTCAGAACTCTACGGTATTTCTTCCTGTCTGAAAGTTCTGAGACTCTTATGTAGCCATGTTGCCGACCTGCTTGATTCGAAGCCTTATACATATTTTATCTTTTTTGCAAAGATAGAGAATTATCTTTGAAGCAAGAAATATTCTACGGATTATTTTTATTTTATCCGTAGAAAAATCCAAAACTTTGACGAGTCAGATGACAGTCCTTATACTCATTGTGTCATTGGTATTTGCAGATCATGCGGATACATACGCGTTTCAGCAGCTTCACCTGCCTTCGGTATTTATCCCTCATAGTCGTCTAATTCTTTTGGAACTGTTATTGAATATTTCTTATTGAGCACGCCGTGCTTCACCAGCTGCAGCTTCCCTGCTCCCAAGTCCATCTTATCTGTGTCTAATTCCTCGAACCAGTAATGCCCGGCTTTCTCTGCCATGTAGAGGAACATCCGCTTAATTCTGATGTTTGATGTACTCTCCAACAAACGCTGTACGACCTCAGACCGCAATGTTGTCAGTTGTTCCATGATATAATAGAGATCCATATAGGAATACTGTTTCGGTGCCAGTGCGAGGCACTCAAGAAAAGCCAGTTCCGGCGAGGAAACATATAGCGTGCCGCTATCTCGATCATGTTTGGAAACGTCCAAAGCTGCAAATGCCGTGGTTGAGAATGTACGGAAAGTCATGTCGTAGGCATCGCTCTTCATCCATAGGGGCATCTTCTCTCCTTGGGGTAACGCAACCATCAGCAGGGGCTTGCCCATAGGGACATAATGGTTGAAGCCTGCGTATTCCAAGGCAGAGGCGGCGCCAATTCTCAGCTGTTTGTCCAACTGAGAATTATAGGACGCAAGAGCATCGAAGGCATTGAGGTGGCTGCCTGTACGGTACATGACACCCTTGCATAAGGTAGTCAGCCATCCTGTGTCCCTGTACCGCTTCTGCAGCTGCGCTGAATAGCCGTTCTTCTTCAGCCAGTCGGAGAACATCAACCCGGTTGGGGCTGTTCCGGCAAGCAGCTGGTTTATTTTAGTGCCATAAGATATACTCATAGTTTATTTTCCTTGTCACATTTCAACTGCAAAGATAATCATTAATTTGAAACCTCGCAAGTAAAAAGTTGAAAATAATCCTTTATAATATACTTTAAGTTGATTTTGAGGACTTTTTTTATTTATTTCTTCTCACGATATATACTATTTGAGTCCTTGCAGGCTTGTCTCTAATTGTCTCCTATTGCACATGGCAACAACAATATCGATAATTGGGTGCAGCGGATGTTGTATTAAATTCTAAAGGTGAGGTATAATGCAAAATTAAAGTTTGATTATGAAAGCGGGTTCGTAAATCAATATATATCAATGACTTATATACATATTTCTGTCTAACTTGGAAATAAATTACTTTCATAGGAAATTAAATTCCATTCATTGTTAAATAATTTTCAGAAATTTGCAATATGAGTGACAAAAGAGATCCAAAAGACAAAAGCCTCAGAATAGCTTCTTTAAATACGCTGTCCTAAGGTTACATCATTCATCTCATTTGTTGTACTAATTACTAACATTAAATTCGCAAGTATAATCATATCATGAAGTCCCAGTGCTCTGATAAATAGCTGTTCAATAATTGAAATTTAGCTTTTGATGCATCATCAGCTCTCTCATTAATCCAATATTTTAGGCTTTTGTATAACTTGGAATTGTGATTCCTCTTAAGTAAGGCAGAATCCATCCTCATGAGAAACATGCACCAATCGAGGGATTTCTCCGGAGCGTCGTGATTCATCCTGGTATTGATGTAGGAGAACATGCAAAAGCCATTTTTCAGATCGTCCAAAAATGTATGATCTGTATCGATATGTATGATGCCTCTTGGATCATCGGGCATTCCTCCCCATCCACCTTCCCTTTCCATGTGGAAAAGAAAGGCACGTGCATAATTGATGTCATCGGCATCAGTAAAGTCCAAAGAATAATTAGGTAAGACCCTATAAGGCAGAAGGCGCGCCGCTTCCTTGAAGTCCACTTTGGCAAGGTCCTCATAACCACGACAAATGATTATTTCTTGAGCATACTGTCCATATGATGGTTCGATGAGCATATAACGCGACCTCACTTCCTTACAAATGCCTCTTGGTATATTTCCATTGCTTTGTGTCATTTCGTCAAAGAATGAATGCAGATACGAGATATCCAATACAAGTCCCTCATGGAGGTGCCTTGCCAAATAACCAAGTGTGATAAGTTTGTATTTATCCAGTATCGCATCAATTTTCTCTATTACGGACTTGTCATTCAACCTGCAAGAAAAGTACTTGACGATTAACTTTTCATCGGTTAGGTAGCCCCCGTCAATTAAACTGCCAATGAAGTCGAGCTGGTCCTTTGAGAATCCGTAATAATAGTTTCTTCGATTTAAGTCATCCTGAAACACAAAATACATTGGCCAAGTATTCAGCCCTGGCAATTCTCCGTATTTTTCTACACACTGTTTTATATACCTTTTGGCTCGACTGTAAGGCAGTTCTACAGAGCGATTGATGAAGCCAAGGGTTTCCATCTCAGGATGTTCTTCTGGATCAACGGATGCCCCCCATTTGGTATAAAGTTGATTTATTGGATACAAGGTCATAAGTCGTTGTACCTCCGGCTTGTCGCCTAATTCACGATAAAGGTTATTGACTTTATGAAGCAGATTGGTATCCTCGCTATTAGTTGGCACTTTACCCCATTCCTTCAGCTGTTGTTCAATATCATTGCATCTTATTTTAATATCTGTCTTCTTTCTCATAAGTTCAGAGATTTATTAGGTAAGTGGTTTATATCTTTTTGCAGATAAGTTGTTGGATTGCCACATAATTATTGGGTCTAAAAATTATTCCTTATAGAATTCAGTCCCGCATTCGTTGCATTTGTAGTTTTTGCGCTCTCGCTGGGGTATGACTAGGACAACGCCAACCGCCAATGAGATCAGTGATATAATAAGAAAGCTAACCGTAGCTGACTCTAGAGACTTCACACAGAATGGTAGGATAATGCAGACGATTCCGATGACAACCAAGAGAACGCCGATGATGACCGCCCACTTAGACAGCTTGGGCCTTACCTTGCCTAACGCTACGACATTCTGACTGCCGCAAGTGGGGCACCATGGCAGTTGCTTCTCTCGCTTTTCGGTTATCTCCTTCAATATGCTCTGGGTTCGCTCCAAGTCCTTCTTGAACACCCTCACCTCAATCCCGGGATTAGGTCCGTAAGCGCCATAAGCGGGGTCGTTGAGCTCGTCGTGGAGCGATGAAGTTATACCAGCGTTGGCCAGCTTAGAAACGATTTCATCGGCCAGAATAGAGTTGTCGCACTTCGTTAAGCTAATGGTTTCTTCGTTCTTGTCCATATTTCGGTTGTTTTTATCATTGGCAAATTTACGAAATTATCTGTAATTCGCAAGCAAATTAACTTTTTTTAGGTTCTTCAGCTAGTTAGATTCATGTTTGATTTCAGTTGATGAGATAGCAAAAATGGATAGAAAAACAAAAAGATTGAAATTTATACTTAATGATTCTATCTAGAACATGAATTTAGTGATGTAGGGATGTCATGTGCCATAATGACAAAAAACAACACTACAACTTCAATGTTTAAACATAACCTGCGAAACTCTTTTTGCTATTATAGTGGGAATATAGTGATTTTTTCAAATCTTATTACAGTACCGCTGCGCGCGCGAGTCGAGATGTGACCCCTTTGCTAATCTAAAAGTGACCCCCTTGCAGGTCACGTCTGCAAAGGTATAAAATTTATTCTACTTTCCCCCTAAAATCCGCAACTAATTAAGTTGCATGGGCTCATTCGGGAAATTTTCTTATTACTTGACAAAAATCACACTTCTCACAAGAAGTCCTTATTTTGTCGTAATGCTCATATACCTTCCCCTTACCCCACAAAGCGACAAGGGGCGCATGCGCTATATAACCATTAAGGGAGATTCCTTATCCAAAATCGTTTTGGAGGACTGTAGCATAAGCTTCATTGTTGGTGTAGATGTTCAGGACATGCTGGCGTGCCGTCCGAACCCATTTCGCAGGCACTGAGACGAAGCGGAAGACGAAGGTCTTGACACGGCTTTCCCTTTTCAGTCAGAAAGTCTTGAGTTTGTCCTTCCCCATCCGATCCTTGAGCATTTCATAGAAGTTGCGGATGAGGGCGGTAAGCAGCAGGAATACGGCATTCTGGTTCATGAACGACTTGGGAAGGCTTTTCCAGCCTTGCATTCGGTAACTTTCAATTACTATCGTTTAATAAAGGTTCGGTCCTTCATAGGCTCATGTTGACTTTATGCCTACTACTATGACCTCGGCTGACTTCTCACGGCAAGCGTTACTCCATGGATTTCGTAAAGGCAACTATTCTCCGTGTCCGTGAGACCTCCTCAGATAAGAGCATCAACTTTCCATCTTATCTCCGCTTCATTTACCCCTGCCCGTTCCGAATAGCTATCGGGCTTCGTGTTGTTATGCACACTTACCACACGGGCATTGGCCTTGTATGAAGTTTCTGTTCGTCGGAGCAGATGTTTGCCGCCGGCTTCCTTCAGATTCCGCGTCGCCACGGACACCCTTGCCTTGGGCTATAGCTTTCCCGCTATTAGGGCAGCTTCGGGACTTCCACCCGTTAGCTGGTGCTCATGCTGAGCGTACATACGAAGAATGCCTCGCCCGAACTTGTCGGACGAGGCATCCATACATATTTATTTGGACATTTCAACAGTCTCTACCAGATAGATGGCAACAAAAATTTGTAAAAAGCTTCATTATTAATTTTTGCTCTTTTATGAATTATATGTGATTTTGCATAATCAAATAGATTGAAACTTAGTGAAAGTTTAATACCAGTGTACTCTTGATGCTCGAAATGGAAATCTCATAGACAAATTTGGGTACTTACTTACAACTAGCACTCATTCAAAACTTATCATATACAAAATCACTAATGTCCACTAAAAATAATTAGCATTTCATTTGCTTACAATTAAATAGTATTCTAACCCTGACAGGGAGCTTAATCGGTTAAAAATGAGCACATATGATAAATGCGAAACGTTACTTCGGTAAGTTTCAATCTGTCAGATATGCCAAACTCGCTCGTTTCTAATCCATAGAGTCCTTTCAGTTTTGTAACACTCTGAGCAAAATAGCAGTGTACATTATTAATGGATTTAAGTGGACACTAGTGATACAAAATAATGTCATTATAAGCCGGAATTCATTTTTAGCATCTCGGTAGTTTGGGTTACGTAATCGTTAAACTCCTTCGCGGTCATCACCTCTCCATCGGTTGGTTCGGAAAACGTACCACTCACAGTATCTGTAATGTTGGTTGCCTCGTAGATGTTGCTGTTGTCACTGGCCTCTAGTACAAGTCCTGTGATACCTACACCAATAAAAGGACCGTCAACTACAGGAATGTAATCAGTGAACCACACTATCTGATTTTTATCCTTTTTTGATACTGCTTTCTTGCATTCGTAACCCAGGATTTGTTTTTCTTCTCCACTCACAACCTCGAAAGTGTCGGCATCTAGAGAGTCCTTTACGAGAATAACCTTGCCCATGAAATTATTACGTTGGACAAAAACATTCTTTTTGCGATTCTTATAAGTAATGTTACCCTTATATTGCTCCTCCAATGTTTTGCCATCTATAGTCTGCCCCATAATGGTGACAGACTGAGGTTTGTCCATGGGTACATTAGCAAATTCGCTCTCCCCATCGTTATACCTCAACACAAACTTCATCTCAAAATCCTTCATGGCATTTGCATACATGCTACGAACTTCATCAGGGAGACCTGCTCCAGCCATGAAAGAGGGGGAATTGACATTGGCCTTCACCAAATATTCGACTGTTAGTTGCTGAGCTTTCACACTAGAAGCCAATCCTAAAAAGACGGCCAACATCAAAAGAACTTTTTTTGTTTTCATTTTTTAAAATTTTATGTTAGTAATAATTAATATTTAATGGCAAGTCCAAGGAGAACATGTCCTGGCATATACCGTATTGTGCTATAGGTGCTCAAATAATTGTTAATAGTGACATCGGCGCTGGTCTTCTTACTCAAATGAAAAACGTCCTGTCCCGTGATACTAATCTGTAACTTTTTACTAAGGTCATATCGTACCTGGAAATTACAATAGAGATTATCGCTTTTGCTCTCTTCCAGACGAACAACACGGTATCGTCCTCCCACTTCCAAATATAATTTCGGAAGGGTATAGGACAATTGTGCAAGATAGTTTTCGTTTTTCACCTTGTATTTGTTACCATCGCCACGCATCTCCGTTATTGAATAGTTGCCAGTTGCTTTGAAGTTAAGTCCCTTCTTCCGAAAAGTCGAAGCACTTCCAAAAAAGTTATACGAATCGCTTTGGGAGTGTATGATGTTACCCTCCATATAGTAGGGAGTGTTACCATGATTATAGCTCAACGTTACCGATAAGTCAAGAGGGAATGAGCGGAACTTCTTGTCGACATATGAGGTTACAGCCAGTGAACTGGTACCTGAAGATGAAGTTATGTAGTTGGCTTCGCGTACGAGACCATTAAGCAGGTTGTCATTAAGTACATCATCTGCGCTATAGGTGAACGACACCGCATCTACAAGCGTGAAACCATACAGTGGTTTCATAAATTGGTGGATAAGACTAGCTGTATGATAATAGCCAAATGTGGACCCTACGCTACTACTATGAAACATTCTGTAATTGTCTATAATCAGATTACTGAAGAGACTGCGGATACCATAGGTATTGACCACATCACTGTAGTTAAGTGTGAGAGAATGGAAATTGTTAAAGCCGTATTTAACATCCAGAGAAGGCACTACAACCAATCTGTTCGTCTTTGTCAGCGTGCGCCGCACGTTGGTCTCAAACTTCAAATAAGTCAGCTTAGCTTTTGCAGCAAACTGAAGTTTACCATGATCCTTTCGCAACTGCAGGTCAAGACTATTGTCATAGTGTCGAATATAATCATCGTTGTCAAAAGCTGTGTTCATTGTCTGTTGACTAAGATCGGTCAGTATATTTTCTTGATCGATATAGCTTCTAAGCCCTATCCGAGTATAGTAATCATCGTTGAACCTAAGAAGCAAAAAGACTTCAGCACCCGCATTCTGCCAACTCATCCGGTTAGTATATCCAAAGCTGTCATCAAGGTCACGATAACCACCATAGAATGCACTGTCTGCTGAAAAGTCCTCGTTTGCTCGATTTCTGAAGTAGTTATAGGTAGCACTTATGTTCAACGTGTTCTTCTTGTTTATCTTCTTAATGGCAAGAATATTGTTTTCAAGATCGATGGTACGGCTATTGTCGTCATCGGTAAAGTGGCTCATAAATTCGCCATTTCCATTCCGTGAATAATGTGACAAAAGCACTTTGCCGATATAGAAGATATTAAATGTCTTCGATGGCATGAGCTGCAGCTTCAAATTACTATTCACATTTACTCCATAGTTCTTTGACTGGTTACTAATGTCATAAGCCAAAGGAACGTTGAGATAACTATAATGTGTAGTGCTGTTCATCCGGTAACGGTCAAGTCCAACAATGCTGTTCCAAAGCACCTTAACTTTACCAGAAGGCATAAAAACTGTATTAAGCGACACAATACCATTGTCACGCTTATATGCATCCTCACGGTCGCCGATGAGTGAAGAACTCTCATTGAAAACTCTTGCAATCTTCGCTTGAGAGTCCTCGCCAGAAAGCAATTCACTAAGCCCGCCGTTCATACCTATAATGTCCTTTTGGTTCAATAGCGCCTTACCGGTGTTATTGGCTGAAGCAATGGCAGAGAACATTACCTTCTTCTTTATCAGCATGGAGTAGTTTTTCAACGAATACTTGTTGTCGATGCCCGCCCTCACATCGGCCTGTCCACTAAGCCGTCCTTTCTTCTTGTCACTCATGTTTACACTGATGACCGTTTCGTTAGAGGTTTTGAATCCTTCCAGAATATTGTAGTCTGAATAGTTCTCTATTACGTCAATACTCGTCACATCCTGTCCGGGTACATTATTCAGCGGAACGGAGTTGTTGCCCTGAAATAAGTCCTGCTTCTCCATAAGGATGCGAGTCACAGGTTTGCCATTAGCTTCGACAGTGCTGTTCTCCTTATCAACCTTAAATCCAGGAAGAGTTTCAAGTACATCACCTAACGTCTGTTCCTGTCCTGTAGTGAACTTCCGTGTGATATAAGTAGTGGTGTCGCCATTGGCTATAATGCCTCTTCCGTTGACTTTAACCTCTTCCAGTTGAATGGCATCACTCATCAACGTAAAGTCAACGTTCATAGCTGTGCCCTTGAAGAGCATCACGTACTTGGAATCTGCTTTACAGCCCAAAGCAGTAGCCTTAACAGTGAGACTACCAGAAGGAAGTTTACTAAGAAAATATCTTCCCAGACTGTCAGTTATGGTCTGCGCTAGGATGCTGTCTTGCCGGGAGAGTATGCGAATGGTTGCACCCTCGATAACTGCACCTCCTTTATTATAAACATGCCCGCCCACCATGCATTGAGCGGAGACATCTTGCACGGAAAAACTAAAGAGCAACAAGGAAATAAGAATATATAAAGCAAGATTGGCTGTTACAATTTTACTCATGTTGTATTTCTCCAAATTTCTCTTGTAAACTACTATCTTTTATTGCGGTGAGATTATTAATCTGGTTGATAAGCTCATCGTTAGAGCGCTGCATTTTGCGGTAGAAGTATAGGGCAATTAACAGTCCCAAGACAAACAGTACCACACAGAACAATCCATATCCTTGACTTAAAAGTTCATTACGTTGCAGATTCACTTGTAACCAAAGCTTTACGCAAACCCAGCCTGCCCATGAAAAACCCAAGGGAAAAGTGATGATACATTCTATTTTCCCAAGCCTCTTCATGCGCACCAGTTTCTTGGCGGTTTCGATGAGGTTGTTGCGCTGTAAGTCCTCATCCCGAAGCGTGCTGACGTTGATTTTATAATCTGCAAATACTATTGCAAGCACCACAGCAGTAAAGATGCCCAAGCTCCACCAAGAGAGCTGGAACACCTCCGTCATCACCAATTGGATAAAAATGAGAATAGGAATAGAAATAATGTCCGACCAAAAAAGTTTTTTGTTCCACGACATCTTATGTCGTATTGACTCTTGGATAAGTCGGTCGTTGATAGTTACCTCCTTCTGAAATTTGTCTTGCAGCATTTGCATCTGCTGCTTCATCTCGTCGAGTTCGTTGAAGTTGCCATTTGTTGTATTCATAATGTTGTTGCGTTTAGTCGTTAGACAAGTTTTTGAGTTGCTCGCGGATGCGGTAGAGTCGAACGCTCACGTTCTTTGCCGTAATGCCGATGATGGCACCAATCTCCTCGTAGCTGATGTCCTCGAGCCAGAGCAGAACAATGGCACGATCGAGAGGCTGAAGCCGAATAATACGCTTGTGCAGCATCTCTGCCTGCTGTGAGTCACGTTCGTTGCCGCTGAAGAGGTCATCGCCCATGTAGACCCTTTCCTTGTGGTGGCGTCGTTTCTTTCGGTCCAGCGTGATGCACGTGTTGTTTTTTTTTTTTTTTTTTTTTTTTTTTTTTTTTTTTTTTTTTTTTTTTTTTTTTTTTTTTTTTTTTTTTTTTTTTTTTTTTTTTTTTTTTTTTTTTTTTTTTTTTTTTTTTTTTTTTTTTTTTTTTTTTTTTTTTTTTTTTTTTTTTTTTTTTTTTTTTTTTTTTTTTTTTTTTTTTTTTTTTTTTTTTTTTTTTTTTTTTTTTTTTTTTTTTTTTTTTTTTTTTTTTTTTTTTTTTTTTTTTTTTTTTTTTTTTTTTTTTTTTTTTTTTTTTTTTTTTTTTTTTTTTTTTTTTTTTTTTTTTTTTTTTTTTTTTTTTTTTTTTTTTTTTTTTTTTTTTTTTTTTTTTTTTTTTTTTTTTTTTTTTTTTTTTTTTTTTTTTTTTTTTTTTTTTTTTTTTTTTTTTTTTTTTTTTTTTTTTTTTTTTTTTTTTTTTTTTTTTTTTTTTTTTTTTTTTTTTTTTTTTTTTTTTTTTTTTTTTTTTTTTTTTTTTTTTTTTTT